>Ga0210099_1000036_pt1 | contig 59244 bp, 42 predicted proteins | sample Joice_ThreeSqA_D_4_FD_184872 | JGI IMG/M metagenome (GOLD analysis project Ga0210099, IMG submission 184872) | Wetland microbial communities from San Francisco Bay, California, USA, that impact long-term carbon sequestration - Joice_ThreeSqA_D2... | ecosystem: Environmental > Aquatic > Marine >...
GACAAAGAGGAAGATAAAGACAAAGAGGAAGATAAAGACAAAGAGGAAGATAAAGACAAAGATAAAGGTAAAGGCAAAGGTAAAGGTAAAGACAGGGATCCTGCTAAATAGATTTGGCCTCCTGCCAGATCGATTCCATCTCTTCAAGACTCATCTCTTTCAATGAGCGGTTCATTTCAAGTGCTCTGCTTTCAAGGTATTTAAATCGTTTAATAAATTTCCGGTTGGTCCTTTCCAGCGCGGTTTCGGGTTCAACATCATAGAGCCTTGCGGCATTGATGATGGAGAACAACAGATCACCTATTTCGTCCTCCATCTTTTCATGTTCCTGTCCGTTATTCAATTCATGCCTGACCTCCTGGATCTCTTCGGTCACTTTATCCCAAACCTGGTCCCTCCTGTCCCAATCAAAACCTACTGCCCGAACCTTGTCCTGGATCCTGTGCGCTTTGATCATGGCGGGAAGTGACACAGGAACTCCTGAGAGCACGCTGCGGTTCCCCTCCTTCATCTTCAACTCTTCCCAGTTTCCGATTACCTCGGCGGCGTCCTTTACCTTCCGTTCGCCAAATACATGCGGATGTCTGAAGATCAGTTTTTCGCATATTCCATTGAGCACATCAGCAATGTCAAATGCTCCTTTTTCCGATCCTATTTTTGCATAAAATACGATATGCAGCATCAGGTCACCCAGCTCTTTCCTGATCTCTTCCAGGTCCTGGTCCAGAATGGCATCAGCCAGTTCATAGGTCTCCTCAATCGTCAGGTTTCTCAGGCTTACAAGAGTCTGTTCCCGGTCCCATGGGCACTTAGCCCTTAACTCGTCCATAACATCCAGCAGTCTTTCAAACGCTTTCAGCTTCTCTTCTGTACTGTTCATCCTATCCTTCATTAAATTCAACCCTGATGGTTGAGTTAGTGGTCAATTTCAGTAATCCCGCAGCGTTTCCACTGCCAATTGCAATCTCCAGCAACCCGGAGGAGTTGAATATAGCCAGCAGATCGCCCGGTTCAGTCTCATTGTACCGTTTATTGATCCGGTCGATCATATAGTGTTTGCTCTGGACATAAATTTTAAAGGGCCTTCCTTTGCCGACCCTGCTAAAAAGCTCCTGGGAGATATTCGTTATGGCATTCTGATATGAATCAATATAGATCACACTGCCTGTTATAGTGAGATCCTCGATGGTGGCCCTCAGGGGAGTTTGACTGTTAAAGTTCTTGACCGGTGAACCCAGTGCGGTCAGCGGGGTACCTCCACTTAACCTGCATGCGGTGGTGGCAAAGACGGAGAGGGCGATGAACGACCCGGGCTCCTCCTTTAGATTCCCGGAAATGTTGACAACCTCCTGGGGTGCTGAGCCTCCCAGTAAACCAAGAATACCGTTATCGGAGCAAAGGAAGAAATGCTTGTCTTTACGCGCACCGAGCAACATCCCGCCGTTTTCCGGTTCGGCATGGACGGCAATAATATGAACTGTATTATCAGGGAAGTTTGGATAACTGTTCCTTACTACAAAAGCCGCCTGGGAAATATTGAATGGTTTAATGCGGTGGTTGATGTCGATGATTTGCACTTCCGGACAGTCCGTCAGTATTTTTCCCTTGAGTGATGCCACATAAAAATCGTATTCTTTCCAATCGGACGTCAGTGTGATAATGGGCATGGGTTTGTGACAGGGATTTTCTTATTGGAATGTTGGAAAAAACAACTTAATTTGCACAACCAAAATTAGTGATTATAATTTAATTTATGGCGGAAAAATTGATCTATTTGGAGGGTGTAGATCCTGTTGATTTTTATGGTGTAAACAATGTCCGCTTCAATAAATTTATCGAGCTTTTTCCAGATTTAAAGATTGTTTCAAGGGGGAACGAGATCCGGATCCAGGGGAAGAAGGAACGGTTGGTGGATTTCGAGGAGAAGGTAGATCTTTTTTTAAGATACCTGCGCAAATTCCAATCTGTAACACTGCCGGATCTGGATGACCTGCTGAATGGTTCGGTCGACTATAAAATGGAGTCCCAGGGACCAGAAGGAGAAGTGTTGCTGCACGGAGAGAGCGGCAGGAAGATCAGGGCGGTAACGGTCAATCAGAAAAGACTGGTTGACGAAGGTATGCTGAATGACCTTTTAATTGCTGTAGGCCCTGCAGGTTCAGGCAAAACCTATACAGCTATCGCCATGGCAGTAAAAGCGTTGAAGGAGAGGGAGTTCAAACGCATTATTTTAACCCGGCCAGCCGTGGAAGCCGGGGAAAAACTGGGATTCCTGCCCGGGGACTTCAAAGAGAAACTGGATCCGTATCTTCAACCACTCTATGATGCTCTGAGGGATATGATCCAGCCAAGGAAGCTGATCCAGTTTATGGAGGATGGCACCATACAGATTGCACCACTGGCATATATGAGAGGGCGTACCCTCGATGAAGCTTTTGTGATCCTCGATGAGGCGCAGAATGCAACAACCAATCAGTTTAAGATGTTCCTGACCCGGATGGGTCCCAATGCCCGGTTTATAGTTACCGGCGATGACACCCAGGTGGATTTGCCCCGGAGGGAGGATTCCGGCCTGGTGCAGGCCATAAGGATTCTGGATGGGATCAAGGGTATCTCGATTATCCGTTTCGATGACAGGGATATCATCAGGCACCGCCTTGTTAAGGTGATCGTTAAAGCCTATGACGGTAATTGAGACCATACAAGTGTTAAGTAGTTGATGAAAAAATATAACTTTAAATAAAAAAATTTCAGTTATGGCCAATGCATTAACGGGAACATCGTTTAAACTGCCAGGACAAAGGAGCCTGTACAAAGGAAAAGTTCGTGATGTCTATAATATCAATGATGACTATCTGGTGATGGTAGCTTCTGACCGGATCTCAGCATTCGATGTAGTACTTCCCAGGGGGATCCCCTATAAAGGACAGGTCCTTAACCAGATCGCATCCAAGTTCCTGGATGCCACATCCGATATAGTGCCCAACTGGAAGATCACTTCACCGGATCCCAATGTCACGGTAGGTCATATGGCCGTTCCTTTCAAGGTGGAGATGGTCATAAGGGGTTATGTGACCGGCCATGCATGGAGGGAATACCGGTCAGGTAAGCGGTTTCTCTGTGGCGTTCCCATGCCTGATGGACTCAGGGAACATGATCCGTTCCCCGGTCCGATCGTTACACCTTCGACCAAGGCAGCGGAAGGGCATGACGAAGATATCTCCAGGAAGGACATTCTGTCCAGGGGAATTGTATCAGAAGATGATTACAACCAGATGGAGGATTATACCAGGGCGTTGTTTAAAAGGGGGACAGAGATGGCTGCCAGGATGGGACTGATCCTTGTAGATACCAAGTATGAGTTCGGGAAAAAGGATGGGAAGATCTTTTTGATTGATGAGATCCACACTCCCGATTCCTCACGTTATTTCTATTTAGATGGCTACGAGGAGCGGCAGGCCAGGGGCGAGCAGCAGAAACAGCTTTCAAAGGAATTTGTGAGGCAGTGGCTTATCAGCAACGGTTTCCAGGGTAAAGAGGGGCAGCAGGTTCCGCAGATGACTGATGCATTTGTGGAAGAGGTGTCTGAAAGGTATATTGAGCTTTTTGAAAGCATTACAGGAGAAAAATTTGTGAAAGCCGACACCAGCCATATTGAAGAGCGGATCCTAAAGAACATCAATGATTTTATATCCAAATAGCAGGTTTCTATATATATTACTGGGACTTTTCCTTCTGCAGGCAACGATTGTTGCACAGGAGCCCGTTTCAGTGCAGAGGAGCAATAATAAAGTGATCCTTGGAGGGACTGTTTATTACATACATGTGGTTAAACCGGGCGAGACGCTGTATGCCATCTCAAAGGCATATAATGTTTCACAGAAGGAGATAGCCGTTGAAAACCCCGGTGTCATCTCCGGCCTGCAGATCGGCCAATCCCTTAAGATTCCTGTTGAACCTAAACTTTCAAATGAGATCGATACCTCGGAACCTCAGGAACCCGCTGTAACAGGTAAATACCATACAGTACAACCCGGAGAGACACTTTATGGGATCGGCAGGTTATACAACCTGGACGAGGAACAGATCAGGCAGGCCAACCCGGGTGTAACCGCAGATCAGCTTCATCCCGGTCAGCTTCTGAAAATCCCGGAAACGGTGAAGGCTACAGAGGAGCCAATCTATAATGAAGAGGGCTTTGTGTATCACAGGGTAAAGAGGAGAGAGACTCTTTACTCAATCGCAGGGTACTATAACGTCACCGTCGATGAGATAAGAGCTGTCAACCCGGAACTGGGGTGGGGCGGACCAAAAACGGGACAGGTGATCAAGATTCCCGCTCGCCTGGTGACCGACCAGCCTCAGGCTGATAATGAGGTTATCCAGGAGAATGATTCGGTCCTTTTTGAAGGAGATACGGGTGAAGATGACTATGAATTTGAAGGGTATGAGACCAGGAATGAGAACAGAAGGCGTACCTACCGGGTCGCGTTTTTTGTTCCTTTTGATTTCCAGGGGATGGAGCCCCTCGACTCGCTTACAAAGGATGTGGAATCGGTAACCCGGAGGAACCGGATCATCGAACGCTATATGAGGGAACAGAGGGTGCCGCAGTCGGTCCAGTTCCTGGAATTTTTCCAGGGGACACTGCTGGCCATCGATTCAATGAGACAGGACGGAATGAAACTAGATGTGCACTATTTTGATACGCACAGAAGTATAGACCGGACCCGGTCCATATTGATGGATGATGAACTCGAAGATTACGATCTCTTTATTGGTCCGTTCTATGCTTACAACCTGGAGATAGTGGCAGATTTTGCACGCAGTCACAGAATTCCTCTGGTTACACCCTTTTATAATGACCTTGATCTGGTCAGTAACAATCCCTACCTTTTCCAGCTGAATCCCTCCCTTGAGAGAGGCTACAGGGAAGCTGCCAAACTGGTGGCCAGCAAGTACATGTATAATATTGTCTATGTACGCCGAGAAGATTCGCTTGATGTGGAGAAAAACGAATACTTTAAGCAACTGATATTTGATGGTTTTGATGATTATCACCCGACTGAACCGGTCGTTTTCAAAGAGGTGATTCTGAAACTGGACCACACGGAAGAGATCATCCAGTCTTTATCCACCGACAAGAAGAACCTGGTGGTGATACCTACTGCCGATGAGGCGCTGGCAAGCAGTGTTGTCTCATCTCTCTATTACCAGTTGAGCAACTACGATATTCAGGTGATCGGGTCACCGTTCTGGACAGAGTTCTCAAGTATTGACTTCCGTTATTACCATAAGCTTAACCTTGTTTTCTACAGCTCATTCTGGGTTGATTATAACAATCCGAAGGTTGAGAATTTTATGACCAAATTCAGGAATAATTTCTACAGTGAGCCAACCATTACCTCTAAAGCAGGAATTAACTACGGGATCCTGGGTTGTGATATGACCTTATACTTCCTGAATGCGTTGAGGACCTATGGCCCCAGGTTCATCCTTGAGCTTGATGATTACCAGCCGCGCTTGGTTCAGGGCCCCTATACTTTTGAACGTCTTTCAAGGAGAGGCGGATTTGAAAACAGGCATGTTAATTTTTATCGATTTGCTCCCGATATGAGCATTCAACAGGTTGAGGTGCCGGAGTTGCCTGCAAAACACTTCTATTTCAGTCCGATGGATGACCAGATGAGAAGAAGGTACCTGAACCTGGACCGCAATAACTTCTAAGGCACCCCTTTTTGCGGGGCTATTTTGTCGCATTCTCCAGCCTCTTCAGGATGGAGAAAATGAAGGCTGCTGACAGCAGACAGGTGACCACAAATATGGACCATAGCTGCCATAACTGGATCCTCTCCCAGAAGAAACTTCCAATAAACAGTAGCTTGTTACCAACAGCGGTGGCCAGCAGCCACCCTCCCTGCATGACGCCCTGGAACCTTGTAGGAGCCACTTTGGATACGAAGGAGAGCCCCATGGGACTCAGGAACAGCTCGGCAAATGTGAGGATCAGGTAGGAGGACATGAGCCAGTAGGGCATCACCCTGGATGTATCGGGTACCGGATTCACACTCACAACGTCACCCGCATCATTCAATACCTGCAGGTCCACCGGTGAAACGAGCCTGATGGAAGCGATGACCATCACCACAAACCCCAGGGCAGCAATGAGCATACCGATCCCGATCTTTTTGGGAGTGGAGGGTTCTATACCTTTCTTGTTCATCCAGGCAAAAGCAGCCATCACCACGAAAGTCAGGGACACGATAAAGAGGGGATTGAACGATTGAAATACTTCAGGTGCTATGGGATTATGCGCACTACCCATTGAGTAGAACCAGTAGCCCACTCCTCCCCCGACAACGGTCATCACTGCCCCGGCTATACGATTGGCTGGAGCAGATTTTGGATTGATCAGCATGACCAGGCCGGCGATAAAGACGATAACGGCCAGAATATTCTTCAGAGTGAAAAACATGAAGGTTGCCGGGTCAACGGTTTTAAAGGTGTAATCCCTGGCAAAAAAGGTGTAAGTGAGTCCGTTCTGGTGAAATCCCATCCAGAAAAAGATAACCACAAAAAAGACCAGAAGCAGCGATACCACACGCTTTTTCTCCTCCCTGGTGGCGATCATCACGATCCATGTGACAAAACCGGCAAAAAGGCCGATGGCCATCCCCGTTTTGAAATCCTTGAACAAACTGACCAGAAAGGCAGTAATGGCTCCGGCTACCAGTGCGACCGGGATAGCCAGGGGCTTCTCTCTGAATGTAATGGTACTCTCTCCGGCCACTTTTTCCCTTTTGGGCAGGTGCTTGTGAAAGATCAGGTAGGCCATCAGTGAGACCACCATGGCAAGAGCTGCGATCCCGAAGGCAAAATTGTAGCCGCGTGAAAATACATTGATATAAGAGTCAGCAAATGAACCCAGGTCGGTTACCGGCCCGTTCAGGCTCACGGCATCGGCCAGCTGCTGGAAAACTGAAGTGTCCTGAAGGATTCCATCCTTGTACTGGTGGCAAAGTGCAGGGAGACTACCGTCATGCAGGAAACCGTTGGTTTTCAACCACCAGTTCCTGACTCCCATGGCTGCAAAGGGAGCGAAGAAGGCACCCACATTGATCCCCATATAGAAGATCAGGAATGCGTTATCACGCACCTTGTCATATTTGGGATCATCGTACAACTGGCCCACAACCGCCTGCAGGTTCCCCTTGAAGAACCCGTTCCCAATGGCGATGGTAAAAAGGCTGACCACCACGACCGGGAGCGGTAATCCCGGGATTGCCATCATCACATAACCCACGAACATGATCACCTGCCCGGTGGAGATAACGGCCGTATATTTCTTGGTGGCATCGGCCAGGATCCCACCCAGGAGTGCGAGGGCGTAAATAGCAAAATAGAACCAGCTGTATATATCCCCGGCTTTCTCTGCGGCCAGTCCGAATTTAGCCTGGAGGAACAGAACAAGAATGGCCATCATGGTATAGAATCCAAAACGTTCGCCCATGTTTGCGAAAAAAGCCACGTAAAGTCCTTTAGGATGTCCTTTTAACATTGATGTAGTTTTTGGTGAATAGCAGCTATTTATGTGATGGGCACAAATATAGAAATAGTTTTTTCTTAATTTTGATTCAAACAATATGTTATGAAAATTTTCAGGGCCGACCAGGTAAGGGAAATTGATGCATATACCATTAAGAATGAGCCTGTTCGATCCATTGACCTTATGGAACGGGCGGCTTCACGCCTTGCAGGATGGTATGTACGTCATTTTCATACAAACCGGAAGGTGGTTATTTTTGCCGGTCCCGGAAATAATGGCGGGGATGCGCTGGCAATAGCCAGGATGTTAGCGGACAGACAGTTCCGTGTGGAATGTTACCTGCTTCGATTTGGAAAACTCTCTGAAGATTGTGCAATCAACCTGGAGCGGCTGAAGAGCCAGGGCCTGGTTAAGCTGATTGAGACAGGTGAACAGGATCCGCTTCCGGAAATCGATCATATAGATGTGGTGGTGGACGGAATTTTTGGTTCCGGTCTTTCCAGGAGTGTAACCGGATTGGCTGCAAGGGTCATTCAGCACATCAATGAACAAGCAGGTTCGGTGATTGCCATCGATATCCCGTCGGGTCTCTTTGGTGAGGATAATTCGGGGAACGATCCCGGAAAGGTTATCAGAGCAGACTATACCCTGACATTTCAGTTTCCTTTTCTCTCCTTTTTCTTTGGTGACAACGAGGAGATGGTCGGGCAATGGAGGGTGCATGATATTAAGCTGCATCCTGTAGCCATTGAGGGTATGGAAACCGGTTACAGGACCATCGAACCGGAGGAGATCCGGTCCTTCCTACCTCAGAGGAGGAAATATGCGCACAAGGGCACTTTCGGCCATGCACTGATGATCTCAGGATCCTATGGTATGATGGGTGCAGCCCTGTTGTCAGGGGAATCCTGTCTCAGATCAGGCGCCGGGCTGGTTACACTCCATGTGCCCAGATTTGGGTACGGGATCGTGCAGACAGGGTTCCCGGAGGCCATTGTCAGCCTGGACCAATCGGATATCCTGTTCAGTGAACCGCCCGATCTGACTTCCTACAGTGCCGTTGGCATCGGTCCGGGTCTGGGCTGTAAGTCCAATTCCTGCAAAGGCCTGAAGATGGTCCTGGAGAGGGTGAGGGTGCCGCTTGTAATTGATGCGGATGGATTGAATATCCTCTCGGAACATACCGAATGGCTGGATATCCTGCCGGAAAACAGTGTTCTGACTCCCCATCCCAGGGAGTTTGACAGGCTGGCAGGTCCCAGTGAGAACAGTTATAAGCGCCACCTGAAACAGATTGAGTTTGCCAGGAAATACAGGGTTGTGGTAGTATTGAAGGGGGCACATACAGGAATAGCCTCTCCTGCGGGAGGTTACTGGTTCAATACCACAGGCAACCCCGGTATGGCCACAGGCGGAAGCGGTGATCTCCTTACCGGCCTGATCACCGGGCTCCTGGCGCAGGGAGTACCCTCCCTTGAAGCCGCTCTGATTGGAGTATACATTCATGGCCTGGCAGGTGATAGGGCCGTTGAGTTCTCAAGTGAAGAGGCGCTTATAGCCGGAGATATCATGCTTTATTACGGCGAGGCATTCAGTGAATTAAAAGGTTAAACATAGTTAAATCTGTAACTCCAGGTCTATTCAAGTTTACCGGTGCTAACAATTTCCTTATTTTTAAAAATGGCAAAACGTATCATACTCCGTGTTTTAATGCTCCTTGGACTGGTTGTTGTGGTTCTTGTAGTGAACCTGGTGATCTTTAATATCCTTGCATCGAAGGTTTCGGAAGGCACACCCGTAGAGGATCCAAATCCTGAGAATATGGCGCTGCTTGTGATCGATATCCAGGGAGGGACCACCGGAAACATATCGGCCATAACAGGGCTGAAGGAGCAATCGGAACAGTTTATCCCCCGTGTAAATGCTGTTATCGAGGATTTTCACAACAGGGACCAGCTGATCGTATATGTCCGGACCGAGGTGGCCAATCCGCTGCTCAATGTCCTGAACAATACCATGGCGAAGGGGTCTGAGGGAGCCGAACTGGACCCCAGGCTCCTGATTGAACCAGGACCGGTTGTGGTGAAGCGGAGAGGTGATTCGTTTATCGGTACCGACCTGGATCAGATTCTGGTTGACCACCATATTGGGAAAGTTGTGCTTGTGGGCCTTGATGCCTCACAGTGTGTTAAAAGCACTGCCCAAGCCTCCGTCAACAGGGGTTATCATGTTGCGGTTATAGACAGTGCGGTGATCTCAAAAACAGAGACAATTAAGGCAGAGGCGATGGATGATTTCAGGGAAATGGGTGTTGAGGTCCTTCTGCCGGAATAAATCTCACCAACGTTTTTTTGTAAAGCATACCCTGAAATACTAAATTCGCCCTTATTCAGAAGATCGATCCTATGAAAAAACTTATTTATTATACAGCAGTCACCATTATGCTGGCAGGATGCGCCACAACCCAACCGGTTCAGCTGAGGGTTACACCACTGGGACAGGAACCGGCAAAGGTGAATGAACAGTATATTTATGCGCTTCCCCAGACCGTATTGAAAGTGGAGGTGACCCTCAGGGAAGAACGCAGCATTCCCGGACCATACTGGGAGTATGCCGAGAAGTACCTGGGACTCAAAGACGTTGTGACCAGGAGTACAAGCCGTTGGAGTATCTGGGATGTTTCCATCGGGCAGCATTCTGAGCTGGATCCCCAGCAGATCTACTCCCTGAATGTGCTGGATGGCGCCTTTGATGAAAGTGCCTTGCTCCCATATTTGGAGCAGGGGACGATTCTGAAAGGAACCGAAATCATCCAGGAGTCAATCAAGGGGAATGGACTGGAGTCAACAAGCAGGGATAACGTTGTGCGTTATGATGATCTGGGAGTGAATAATAATTTTGAGGAGCGCACCGAGACCATGTACAAGACCATTGTAACCGATACATCATTCGTGGAGGTTCCGGTGCAACGCACGGTTGTAGAACAGAAGTCTTCTGCCACCAAGGCCAAGGAGGCGGCAGATTTTCTACTTGAACTGCGTACGCGCCGCTTCGAGATGCTCACCGGTGAATACGACGTTTATCCGGATGGAGAAGCGATGGCAGCCACCATTCAAAAACTGGATCAGATGGAGGCCTCCTACCTCTCTCTTTTTACAGGTAAGACCATTTCAAGGGTGTTGAAACGCACCTGGTTTATTGTCCCTGTGGCGGGATCTGCGCCATCCACATATCACCTGGATATTTTTTCGGACAAACAGGGTTTTGTTCCTTCGGAATTGATGGAGGGGCGGCCACTTGACGCAGTGATCAGCCCGATGGGTAAAACCCTCAGGGTTGCAGGCTATTTTTCGCCACTCACCATATCCAACAATACATTACTATACAGGATTCCTGACCTGGTGGAACTGAAGGTGATGCTGGGGGAGGAAGCCCTCTCCACCCACCGGATCTCCATCTATCAGTCCGGTCAACTTATAACAGCACCGGTCCATTAAGCCGGGCTGACCTCTATTTTTCAGGAATTTCCTCCAGGATCTTCACCAGGAAATCCCAGAATTTCTGCACGGTTTCTATCTTCACTTTTTCGTCCGGAGAATGGGGGAACCTGATAGTGGGCCCAAAGGAGATCATATCAAAATTCGGATATACACCTCCCAGTAACCCGCACTCCAGTCCGGCATGGATCGCCTTGATTTCAGGTACTTTCCCAAAATTCTTCTGGTACACATCCTGGCACGTTTTCAGGATAGGGGAGTCCATATCGGGTTTCCAGCCAGGGTAACCACCGCTCAATGTTACCTCGGCCCCTATCAGCTGGAATACTGCTGCAATTTTCCAGGCCGTAGCATCCTTGGCACTATCCACCGAGGAGCGGGTCAGGTTGTATACTTCAAGCTTACCCTCTTTTATCCTGGCAACTGCCAGGTTATTCGAGGTCTCCACAAGCCCTTCCACGGACTGGCTCATACGTTGCACTCCGTTGGGACAGGCATAGACGGCCCTGATAAATTTAGCCTGCTCCTCCATGGGTAGTACCCTGGCAGGCATTGAAGTGACCTTGCAGGTGAATGAGAGGTCAGGCTCAGTATCTACAAACTCATTACTGTAGATCTCCTGATAACTGTCGACCAGAGATTCAAAGGTGCCTGAATCACCAGCCGGGACAAGCACAATAGCCTGTGATTCACGTGGTATGGCATTTCTCAGGTCACCACCCGAAGCCTCTGTCAGCCTGATATTCAAATCCGATTCGGCATGCATCAGGAAACGGAACAGCAACTTGTTGGCATTGGCCCTTCCCAGGGGGATGTCCATTCCGGAGTGCCCGCCTTTCAATCCCTTCACGTGCACAGTAAAAGCCTGATGCCCTGACGGGGCATCCTCCTCTGTATAAGACTTTGTAGCAGACACATCGATCCCACCGGCGCAACCCACATAGAGTTCACCTTCATCTTCAGAATCCATATTGATAAGAATATCTCCATTCAGGATCCCGGGTTTCAGTCCGAATGCACCGGTCATCCCCGTCTCTTCATCAATGGTAAAGAGCGCCTCTACAGGCCCATGCTTCAATGAAGTTGACTCCAGTACAGCCATGGCTGCAGAAACCCCAATACCATTGTCCGCTCCCAGGGTAGTCCCATTGGCGGTTACCCATTCGCCGTCTATCAGCGCTTCGATGGGATCTTTCTCAAAATCAAAATCTTTATCACTGTTCTTTTGCGGGACCATATCCAGGTGGCCCTGCAGTACAACCCCTTTACGGTTCTCCATTCCCGGTGTGGCGGGTTTCTTAATAATCACATTGCCCACTTCATCCTCTATGGTCTCCAGTCCCAGGTTCTCACCGAACCTCTTCATATATTCTATTATCTCAGCCTCCTTCTTAGAGGGTCTGGGAATTTGTGTCAATGCATGGAAATGTTTCCATATCTCTTTGGGAGATAAATCTTTAATAGAACTCATATCTAATAAGGTTTAATTATTCACTTTTTCAATGTTCGGGAGTTGAAGTCCGTATCCCCTCTTTTTATCCTCGCGCCTGAGGAGCAGTGAAAATACCAGGGCAAGAACTCCAAAACTGGTAAATATCAACATCGGCAGGGTATAATCATAGGTAGCAACTTCAACGCCCCCTTTTATTTCATGTCCGGTGATGCAGTATTTTTGAAGCACCCATCCAATCAGAGCAGGTACTCCCATGAGACCCCAGTTCTGCACCCAGAATATCATGGAAAAGGAGGTGCCCAGGTATTTGTACGGGATAATCTTCGGAACGGACGGCCACATGGCTGAGGGTACCAGTGAGAATCCAATTCCAAGTACCAGTATGAGAATTACCGCAAGGATCGTATTGTCAAGAAACGGAATTGAATAGAGGACATGGACTACAATGAGTAAAAGTGAACCTATAATCATAATGGTGGCTCCCTTTCCTATTTTATCATATACTCCCCCAAACAGTGGAGTAAGGAGGATCGCTCCGAATGGGAGCATGGCCGGAATGGTGCCCGCAACAGAATCCGCCACATGAAATTTCTGAACCATCAGATCGGATGCAAACTTCAGAAATGGAAAAACAGCAGAGTAAAACAGAACGCACAGGAAGGCAAGATACCACCATCCCCTGTTGCTAACGATATACCTGATATCCGATATCTTGAACTTATCCTCTTCAGGGACCGTATTATTGGCCTCGTCCGCTGCCAACTGAGAAGCGTCCAGCTTCTTGTCCATAAATGTATAGATAATGAATGTAATAAGTCCGATGCACAGGAGCACCAGTCCAAGCAGGACAGGTTTTGAAACATGTCCCATCCTGATCGCAATAGGAGCAGAAACTCCGATGGCAAGTGCTGTTCCAAGTCTGGCCACAGACACCTGCATTCCCATAGCAAGCGCCATTTCTTTTCCTTTGAACCATTTGACGATAATTTTGGAGACTGTGATTCCGGCTACTTCGACCCCTACACCAAAAATCGCAAATCCCAGGGCAGCCATTAGCACCTGCGCTTTGGTATCGAACCACAAAATATGCCACACCACTCCATCCAGTGAATGGGTGGATATGGCCCAAAATTTCACCGCGGCACCGAGTACCATCACGGAAGCAGCACCCACACCTGTAAACCGGACCCCCATTTTATCGAGAACGATCCCTCCGAGGATCAACATGACAAGGAAAACATTGAACCACCCGTAGGCACTGGTGAAAAACCCGTATTCGGCACTATTCCAGCTGAGTTGCTGTTCCAGTAAACCTTTGAGAGGAGCCATTACATCGGTAATGTAATAGCCTGCCAACATTGTAAAAGCCACAATAGCCAATGCTGTCCAGCGGGCCACTTTGGAGTCTCTCAAACTTTTTCTGATCTCTTCCATTCAATTATTTTTTTAAAGATTGCTCCTGCAAAACAAACCTAAGATATAGATTTATTAAAAGATTAATTCTTCCTGTGCAACGCTGCAGGAAGAATCAAGGTCTAAAAATAGGAAAAAATAGTTGGTAAGAGGCGTTTTATACAACATAGTGAATAAGATAAAGCAACAGATATATAAATAATTCCTATTTTCGCGTTATATGGTACACTGTTTGCTGTAAGGAATAGGCGTGAAAAACGACCTAACAGGAATTGGAATCAAAACAGAGAGAAATGAAGGGATTACTATTTATAGGTTTGGTTATTCTGGGTGTAAATGCTACAGCGCAGGAAAAAATCAAGTGGTACAGTATTGAAGAGGCTGTTCAACTGGCCAGGCAGGAGCCACGTGTCATAGTTATAGACGTATATACTGATTGGTGTGGCTGGTGCAAACGGATGGAGGCAACAACCTTCTCAGATCCTGCGGTGGTTGAAATGATGAATAAAGATTTTTACCCTGTAAAACTGAATGCAGAAGGGAAAGATGACATTGTCATCGGAGACCGTACATATAAATTCGTGGACAACGGCAGCAGGGGTTACCACGAAATGGCTGCCATTGTTACCAGGGGCAGGCTTTCATACCCCACCATCTCTTATGTGGATGCAAGTGGGAAAGTGCTGGAAGCAGCACCGGGATACAAGCCGCCGGATAGTTTCAAGGTCTACCTGGCCTACTATTCGGACGGTGCTTACCTGACCCAGACTTTTGATGATTTTTCAGCCAAATACACCGCTCAAGCGAAGTCTGTAATCGAGTCTCTTTAATAGTGTTTCAACATATTCTTCAGCTCATTCCTGATCTCATCTCTTAATGATGCAGGTTCCAGAATGGTACCGTCTTTACCCAGGCTGAGTACATGTGAGCGGAATTCATAGGTGGGATGGACCCTGAAGCTGAATATCACCTCCTCTTCGTTCTCCTCTTCAATATTCTGTGAGTCGTGCCATGGACTTGAAATCAGGTACTGCGCCTGTGTCTTCTGCACTGCAAGTTTTATTACGGGAGGAATACCCTCCGGAGCAATGATCCCTATAGCATATTTAAAATACTCCTCCGCGTTGAAGTCCGGTGGAGTATATTCGGTACCTGAAGCCACCTGCAGATCCCTGATACGGTCCAGTGCGTAGGTACGGAGCTTTCCCTTGAATGCATTGAGGCCAACCATGTACCAGCGGGAATCATGCTCTTTAAGGAGGTAGGGGTGCACCTCGTTGAAATAGGGTTTATCTTCGTAGAAAGGCAGGTAGTAGAGACGGAGCACCTCCTTTTTTTCGATGGCATGAACGATAGTGTCGAAGTACTGAATGCCTTTTATCTCATGGGGTTTCATAAAATGAATGAATCCCTGATTGTATCTGGATCGATCCATAAGCATTGGTTTTCCTTTCAAAAATAGCAATTCCCGGCCTAATACTTTATATGATATGTGCTCACCTGATCTGTCGATAGTAAGAATATTTATTAACTTGAATGTCCAAATCAAATAAGATGATGATGAAGCGATTTCTCTTTGCCATCCTGGCATTTTTAATAGCTATGAAGGTAGCCGCCCAGCCACTGGATATGGAACTGTTAAAAGGGATGAAGGCCCGGGGCATAGGGCCCGGAGGAATGAGCGGAAGGGTAACCGCCATCGCTGTGGAACACAGGAACGATGCCGTGTTCTATATAGGGACCGCTTCAGGCGGATTATGGAAGACAAAGAATGGCGGGATCAATTTCACGCCCATCTTTGAAAAGGAAAAAGTTTCCAGCATCGGTGCCGTTGCAATCGATCCGTCCAACGAAGATGTAGTCTGGGCAGGGACGGGAGAAGGTAATCCGAGGAACAGTCTGAACGGAGGGTATGGGATATATAAGAGCCTGGACGGAGGGAGGAGCTGGAAACTGACGGGGCTGGAACAAACAAGACATATACACCGGATCATAGTGCATCCAACAAACCCTGATGTGGTCTACGTTGGTGCCATTGGCTCCCCGTGGGGTCCCCATCCTGAAAGAGGAGTATATAAAACCACCGATGGAGGAAAGAGCTGGGAGAAGATACTTTATGCCAATGAACAGACCGGAGTGGCTGATATGGTAATGGATCCCCGCAATCCTGAAAAATTATTTGTAGCTATGTGGGAACACAGGCGCTGGCCCTGGTTCTTTAAATCGGGGGGTGCCGGATCAGGATTGCATATGACTGTGGATGGGGGAGAGCACTGGACCCTGCTTACCGAAAAGGATGGGCTCCCTGAAGGGGAGCTGGGGAGGATCGGACTGGCCATCGCCAGGAGCAATAGCGATTATGTATATGCCCTGATCGAATCAAAGAAGAATGCCATCTACAGGTCGACTGACGGAGGTTACACATGGGAGATGCGGGGGGACAGAAATATGGGCGACAGGCCTTTTTACTATTCTGAGATCTACGTGGATCCAACCAATGAGAACAGGGTATACTCACTTTTCTCGCCTGTGAATGTGAGCGAGGACGGGGGAAAGAACTTCTCCACCCTGCTGAGGGGCCAGATCCATGTGGATCACCATGCCTGGTGGATTGACCCCGAAAATCCTGCATTTATGATTGACGGCAATGACGGTGGTATGGCCATCACGTACGATCATGGCAAGACCTGGAGGCATGTGACCAATCTGCCGGTTTCGCAATTCTACCACATCCGGACCGATTTGGAACTTCCCTACAATGTGTATGGAGGAATGCAGGACAATGGTTCATGGAAGGGTCCCGGCTACGTCTGGAGCGGAGGGGGGATCATTAACACTTACTGGGAATTCCTGATGGGCGGAGATGGTTTTAACGTAATGCCGGCACCGGGTGATCCAACCACCTGTTACGCCATGTCACAGCAGGGAAATGTGAGCAGGGTTGACCTTGGAACGGGTAACGCGGTAGATATAAAACCGGTTGGTGATGGAAAGACGTTGCTGCGTTTCAACTGGAACGCGGCCATTGCCCAGGACCCATTTCACGGGAACACCATCTATTTTGGGAGCCAGTTTCTGCACAGGAGCAGTGACAGGGGGAATTCCTGGGAGACCATTTCACCCGACCTGACCACCAATGATACAGCCAGGCAGACCTATAATGAAAGCGGAGGACTTACCTATGATGTGACCGGGGCAGAAAATTATACCACCATCCTGGCCATCGCGCCCAGCCCGCTGGAGGAAGGAGTGATCTGGGTGGGTACCGATGATGGCAATATCCAGGTGACCCGGGACGGGGGTGCTTCCTGGACCAACTGCTCACCACGCATCAAGGAGTTGCCTTCCGGAGCGTGGGTCCCACAGATTGTACCATCCGAAACAGATGCCGGGGAGGCATGGGTGGTGGTAAACAATTACCGGCAAAACGATTATGATCCCTACCTGTTCCATGCCACCGAATACGGAAAGCAATGGAAAAGGGTAATAGGTCCGTCAAATGTAGAGGGATACGCGCTCTCTTTTGCACAGGACAGGGAGGAGCCGCGCCTGCAGTTCCTGGGTACTGAGCAGGGCCTTTGGGTGACCATCGACGGTGGAGCAACGTGGAGCAGGTGGACGGTGGGATATCCAACAGTTCCTACAATGGACATGGTGATCCAACCACGTGAACGGGACCTGGTCATCGGGACATTCGGGCGATCGGCTTATATTATCGATGATATTGAACCCCTGAAGGCGCTGGCAGGGGATTACGAAAGGATCACTTCATCAAAAATCAGCGTTTTTGAACCACCGGTGGCCTATCTGGCGGACACAAAAAATGCACCCGGGTATTATTATTCAGGTGATGCCTATTTTGAAGGGGAAAACAGGCCTTTCGGGGCACGGATCAGTTATTATGTCAATGAAGGGGAAAACAGTGAAAAGGTGAAAAAAGACAGTGTGACCATCAAAGTCATGGATCAGCAGATGAAACTGGTCCGCACCCTGATGAGTGTACCTGAAAATGGACTGAACCGGACCGTATGGTATCTCGACCGGAAAGGAGTCAGAGTGAATTTTAATGAAAAGTCACCAGGCAACCCGGGGCGCGAGCAGGGAGGAGGGGGCTCTGTTCTTCCAGGTACCTACAACCTGCAGATATCTTTCATGGGGGACACAGTTATGGCCACAATCCATGTGGATGCCGACCCCAGGCGGGCTTATGACATGGAAGGGATGAGGCTGAAGCAGCAAAAAACGGATCAGTTGCTTGAAAAATTGGGTGACCTGAACAGTGCGCTCTCGACGATCCGGGAGTGCACGGAGAGTTATCAGCTGGTTACCAGACTGGCTGGAGATGATGGGTCAGATCAGTTAAAGGAGGCCACCCAGTCCATGAATGAGGAGCTGGACCGGATCTCAAAACTGGTTTTCAGGGACGAATCGATACAGGGGATCTATAATCCGCCCGGTGCACTCTATGTTAGGATGGAGGGCACTTACGGTATTACAGGAGCCGACCGGCCCCTTACCGGGAATCAGTTAAAGAAACTGGATCAGTACCTTTCGGTGGCAGACGATATCATCAGTATGATAAACCATTTTATTGAGAACCAGTGGGCATCCTATAAAACCTCAGTGGCTGCCGAACACATTTCATTGATTGAATGAAATTATTAACTATTACTTGATATGGCTGGACAGGGCAGTGGTATAGGATCCGATGACCCGGATCTCAGGAAGAGAGGAAAATGTACACTGCATATTTCTAACCGTTCGGGCAGTATGCTTAACCTCGTGATTCATGGTACAGAGGTTAACATCGTACGTGCAATGACGATCCGTCGAAGAAAAAGGCTTCACCTGGTCAAGGGTACATATGTGGTTGAATTATGGCTCTCCAGCGGTCGTATCAGCATCCGTCCCGTGAATATTCCACATATCAGTATTGAGCGGATCACTACCCGTAATGATGTAGCCATCAGGGGTAGGAAGATAGTGGCTGATTTTATTCATGACAGGGCGACGCTGGAAATTAACAGTGAACGGAACCCGGGCGAATAGGTATAACCTGGTTAATAATTGAGATTAGAGGCAAGCAGGCTCTCAACACGGCTCAGAGGAAGGCCCTTTCTTCTGGCGTAATCCTCAACCTGGTCCCTGCCGATCTTCCCGACAAAGAAGTACCTGGATCCGGGGTGGATAAAAATCAACCCGCTGACTGATGCAGCCGGTAACATAGAGTAGTTTTCTGTCAGGTGAATGCCCTGTTTATCAGCCTCAAGTAAACTGAACAACACCTCTTTTTCGGAATGGTCCGGACAGGCGGGATAACCGTGGGCCGGCCGGATCCCCCTGTATTTTTCCCTGAAAAGATCCTCGACCTCCATTTTTTCCCCTGGTACATATCCCCAGCTGTTTTTCCGGATATCTTCATGCAGCAATTCAGTGAAAGCTTCGGCAAGACGGTCAGCCAGTGCTTTCAGCATGATGGCGGAGTAGTCGTCGTGATCAGCTTCAAAGGTTTTAATCTTCTCTTCGATGCCAATCCCTGCAGTAACTGCAAATGCACCCAGGTAATCGGTGATCCCGGATGATACCGGTGCTACAAAATCGGAGAGGCAGAGGTTGGGCTGACCGGGATCTTTCAGGGTCTGATTCCTCAGGTTTGTAAACCGGGCACGGATCCTGCCCGGATCTTTCTCATCATATACCAGCAGGTCATCACCATCTGCATTGGCAGGGAAAATTCCATATACTGCGTTGGCCGTAAGCCACTTTTCATCAATAATGCGTTGCAGCATCTTCTGCGCGTCATCATATAGCTTGCGGGCTTCTGTTCCGTAATCGGGATGGTTGAAGATATCGGGGAACTTTCCCCTGAGCTCCCAGATTGTGAAAAAGAAGATCCAGTTGATGTAACGGCTGATCTTCTCCATGGGAAAATCTGAGATGGCCTGCAGGCCGGTCAGGTTCGGGGTAATGATGGAACCGGCCGACCAGGTCGTCTTCAGGGCATTTTTCCGGGCTTCATTCAGGGAAATGTACCTGATATCCCTGCTGGCATCTGCGTAGGTCTTTCTCAATGTCTGGTACTCTTCCCTGACCCCGCTGGCAAAAGCTTCGTGATGGTCAGGTGACAGCAGCGAGCTGACCACTGCCACACTCCTTGAAGCATCTTTCACATGGATCACCGGCCGGCTGTAGGCGGGTTCTATTTTGACGGCTGTGTGGATCTTCGAGGTGGTGGCTCCCCCTATAAGCAATGATTGCTGCATTTTTCGCCGCTCCATTTCGGAAGCAACATGGATCATCTCTTCAAGCGATGGTGTGATCAGTCCGGAAAGCCCTACGATGTCTACGTTGTGCTTCTGAGCTTCATCCAGGATCTTTTCAGTGGGAACCATCACTCCCAGATCGATCACCTTATAGTTGTTGCATCCCAGCACCACTCCCACGATATTTTTCCCAATGTCGTGAACATCACCTTTAACGGTTGCCATCAAGACTGTGCCTGCCGAATGCGCTTCACCCGATTTTCCGAGGGCCTTCTCCTGTTCTATGAAAGGAAGGAGGGTGGCCACTGCACGCTTCATGACCCTGGCACTTTTAACCACCTGCGGAAGGAACATTTTCCCATCTCCAAACAGGTCCCCAACCACGTTCATACCGGCCATAAGCGGGCCTTCAATCACTTTCAGCCCCAGGCCATATTTCTTGTGTGCCTCCAGGGCATCAGCTTCAATATATTCTGTGATTCCCTTGATAAGCGCATGTTTCAGGCGCTCCTCCACCGGTTCATCCCTCCAGAGATCTCTTCTCTCTTCTACCTTCTCCACCTCTTCGAGGGTAGAGGAGTAGTCGATGATCCGTTCCGTGGCATCTGCCCTGCGGTTTAAAACCAGATCCTCCGTATATTCCAGGAACTCACGAGGGATCTCATCGTAAACCTGGAGCATTCCGGGATTGACTATGCCCATATCGAGCCCTGCCCTGATCGCATGGTAAAGGAAAACGGAGTGGATGGCTTCCCGCACTGTATCGTTTCCCCTGAACGCGAATGACAGGTTACTGATGCCCCCGCTTACCCTTGAATAGGGCAGATTCTCCTTGATCCAGCGTGTGGTATTGATAAAGTCAACTGCATAGTTATTGTGTTCCTCAATCCCTGTTCCGATGGTCAGCACATTGGGATCAAAAATAATATCACCCGGTGTGAAATGTAGTTTCTCAGTAAGCAACCTGTAGGCCCTCTGGCATATTTCAATGCGCCTTTCAAAACTGTCTGCCTGTCCTTTCTCATCAAAGGCCATCACGATAACTGCGGCACCGTACCCCCTTATTTTTTTGGCATGTTCCAGGAACTGGGCTTCACCCTCTTTCATACTTATGGAATTGACCACCGCTTTTCCCTGGATGCACTTCAGACCTGCTTCGATGACTGCAAATTTAGAGGAGTCGATCATCAGGGGAACTTTGGATATTTCAGGTTCGGCCATTAGCAGGTTAACGAACGTAACCATCTCCTTCTCAGCATCCAGCATTGCATCATCCAGGTTGATATCCAGGATCTGGGCCCCGTCCTCCACCTGCCTGCGCGCTATTTCAAGGGCCTCGTCATATTTTTTCTCCCGTATCAGCCTGGCAAATTTCTTGCTACCCGCCACATTGCACCGCTCCCCGACATTGATAAAATTGGATCCTTCAAAAGCAGTCAGCGGCTCCAGGCCGCTGAGCCTTAAACCGGTAACATTCTCAATGGGACGCCGGATCCTTGCTCCCTCCATTACAGCGGCAAATGCCCTGATATGATCCGGTGTGGTCCCACAGCATCCCCCAACAATGTTAACATATCCCGAATCCACAAACTCTTTGATAAGAAGGGACATATGTTCTGGCGATTCGTCGTACTCACCGAACTGATTGGGGAGTCCGGCATTGGGATGAACCGACACAAAATGGGTGGATTTATCCGACATCTCCTGCAGGTAGGGCCTGATCTCTTTGGCCCCCAGTGAGCAGTTCAATCCTATGGAGAGCAATTCCACATGGTCCAGTGAAAACATAAATGCCTCAAGGGTTTGCCCCGAAAGGGTACGCCCGCTGGCATCCGTTATGGTACCAGAAACCATTACCGGAATAGTGACTCCCAGGGGTTCCAGGTACTCCTCTATACCCATTAGGGCTGCTTTGGCATTCAGTGTATCGAATACGGTCTCAACCAGCAGCAGGTCAACTCCGCCCTCCACCAGTCCTTTTACCTGCTCTTTATAGGCTGCTTTCATTTCGTCGAAGGAGATGGCCCGGAACCCGGGGTCATTCACATCGGGAGAAAGCGAGGTGGTTTTGTTGGTAGGACCTATGGAACCTGCAACAAAACGGGGTTTTCCGGGAGTCTTCAGGCTGAATTTTTCAGCCGCTTCCGCGGCGATCCGGGCCGATTCAAGATTGATCTCATGGACCATGGACTGCGTGCCATAATCGGATTGTGAAACCGAGGTGGCATTAAAGGTATTGGTCTCGATAATATCTGAACCGGCTTCCAGGTATGCCTCATGGATCTCCCGGATGATATCGGGTCTGGTCAGTGAAAGCAGGTCATTGTTTCCTTTCAGGTCACCGGGGTGGTCCCTGAATCGTTTCCCCCTGTAATCCTCTTCTGATAATTTATACCCCTGGATCATGGTGCCCATGGCCCCGTCCAGCAGAAGGATGCGTTCCCCCAGCAGCCCGGCAATCTCTTTCCTGCTCTTCTTTGACATGATACCCCGAAATTAAGCAATTTATCTCTCTGCCGCTACTATGCCTTAAAAGCTTGCTCGAAATCGGCGATAATATCCTCAATATGTTCCAGTCCAACCGATACTCTCAGCAGGGTGGGTAATACACCTGCTGCCAGCTGAGCCTCATCCGACATCTGCTGGTGCGTGGTTGCGGCCGGTTGAATGATCAGCGTCCGGACATCACCCACGTTGGCCAGGTGACTAACCAGTTTCAGGTTGTCAACAAGCCTGATCGCCTCCTCCTTCTTACCTTTGAGGGTAAAGGAGAGCACACCTCCGGCACCGCGTGGCAGATATTTACGTGCCAGTTTGTTGTGAGGGCTGTCCTCCAGCCCGGGATAGTTGACCTGTTCCACTTTGGGATGTTTCTGCAGCCATCTGGCCAGTGCCAGTGTGTTTTCAACATGCCTGTCAAGCCTTAACGAAAGGGTCTCCAGACCCTGGATGAAAAGAAACGAGTTAAAGGGACTTTGACTGGGGCCCAGGTCACGCAAACCCTCAACACGGGCCTTGATAATGAATGCGATGTTCCCGAAAGGTCCATCACTGCCAAAGGTCTCCCAGAATTTCAAACCGTGGTATCCTTCACTGGGCTCTGTAAATTGCGGAAATTTCCCATTTCCCCAGTTGAATTTACCGCTGTCAACAATCACTCCGCCGATGGAGGAGCCGTGTCCGCCGATCCATTTGGTAGCCGACTCCACCACGATGGCAGCTCCATGCTCAATGGGTCTGAACAGATAACCTGCTGCGCCAAAAGTATTGTCCACTATGAAGGGAATATCATATTTCCGGGCCAGTGCAGCAAATTTGTCAAAATCCGGGACATTGAATCCGGGATTGCCAATGGTCTCCAGGTAAATGGCTTTTGTCCTTGAGTCGATCAGCTTCTCAAAATCCGCTACTTCAAGGGTTTCGGCAAACCTTGCTTCCCAGTTATAGTTCTTGAAAGTAACGCTGAACTGGTTGTAGGAGCCACCATATAGGTACGGACTGCTCACAATATTATCGCCTGACCGCAGGATGGTGCTGAAAGTGAGGAATTGTGCTGCATGTCCCGAGGAGACTGCCAGTGCTGCAACGCCCCCTTCCAGGGCAGCCATCCGTTGCTCCAAGACGTCATTGGTGGGATTCATGATCCGGGTATAGATATTCCCAAATTCTTTAAGGGCAAACAGGTTGGCTCCGTGCTCTGAGCTTTTAAATGTATAGGATGTGGTCTGGTAAATAGGTACCGCACGTGAATTGGTTTCTGAATCGGGTGTATGCCCTGCGTGAATCTGAAGGGTCTCGAAGTTCTTGTATGATGTACTCATGATCTTTAAATTTAGATGTTGTGAAATGATGAAATGATGAAATGATGAATTGATGAAATGATGAAAAGCAGGAAGCATTCAATGAATGGTCTGCTGAGCCATTAACCTGCTGCCCATTCCCATAGGCGGTAGCGGAGTAGTAAAATGTCCTTTATTCATGGTTTAATTTTTTGTTATTATCTCCCTTGCGGGTTAGGTTTTGGCACCTTCGCCTGGTGGCGGGTTGCCAGGGGATCATCGAGCCTAGTCTCTCCCCCCTTCTCAATAACGATCGCATTGACTGCGAATTGATGGTCCAAATATATGTTTCTCCTTGGTTACTGACAAATGGTTCCCAACCGGAATATTAATTTTATTTAGACTATATTAATTGAAATACCTGTAAACCAGGCGCTTATACCCTATATTAATTTAGACTAAAAAGAATAGGCCAGTCCCAGTCCAAACAGTTCCTTAAACTGGACTTTTGGTTCAAAGGTATCATCCACTCCATCACCACTGGTATCACTGCCAAATTGGATGTCATGATCATAGATCAACTGAGTAAGTAATGAGGCAGAGATGTACTCATTGACTTTAAATATCAGCAGCATATTCCAGTTCACGTCAACGTACTGGGGATTGTCCAGGTAGTTGGAAAAGAGATCGATCTTGGTATCGAGTATAACATTCTTTAGGATCTCCTTTTTCAGAGCCATTTTGATATATCCCCCCAGTTCGCTCCTTACTGTTTGTCCGGGATCCAGTCCGAATGAACCTGCATCAGAAAGATCCTTATCCAGTACAAAAGTGAATTTAGACGCCAGGGGTGCAAGGAACACGGAGAAGACTTCAGACGGCTTGTAATCCATACCCAGTGAAAGATTCAGGTAGCCGGGTGCCATGAAATTGGAGATCTTCACCCGGTTAACCTCGCCGGGATTATCATAGCCCAGGGCAAATTGTGTCTTAAATCCTAACAGAGCGGTATAAAACCATTTTTCGGAAGCCTTTAAACCCAGTTTTGATGCAAAATCAATCTGGTCATCACTTTTTCGTGTGGGGTCATTACCCTGTTTGATCAGCCCGTATCCCATGATCAGTTTGTTCTCCCAGCTTGTTTTCTGGGACTGGTAGATAGCCGACAGGTTGATAAGGGCGTTACCCGAGATGCTGTTGTCGCCTCCGGCCGCCCAATTGGTAAGTGAAAGCTGGGAGAGATTCAGCGATGCGGCTCCCCCAAATTTCCAGAGTGTATCGGCATTGACAGGCTCCTGTGCAATAACGGAATATGAGGTCAGGATAACAGACAGTATAAGGAGTTTCTTCTTCATTTTTTACGGTATTAGTTGTATTATGTTAAATGTAATGGATTTTTCAACGGTCTGCGTGATTCATATTTTCCACGAAAATTTTGAAGCGGTCCATGTTCAGCATTGTGTTATGTATGAATGCCCTCATTAAAAAGGGGGCCATCATCATCATGATCCCCCGGAAACGAAAGTAATTCTCAGATTGCCAAAGGGTTGACCCGGATTCCTGCTCTGTGAACCTGTTTTCAACCCTGTTGTAAACACCCTGTGATCTGTAGACTATGTCAATGGATTCAGGTAACTGCTTTTTGACGATGGTCTCCGTCATGATAAGGTCACCTTTCCGGCTTTCATATACCAGTTTTGAATGAGAACCCTCATCTCCCGGTGACCCATCCAAAGATTCAAAGCTCTTCAGCCCTGGCTGCCATTTCTGGAGATATTCTGTGTTTTGAAAAATTTCAATAACCTTTTTCCGGGGAAGCCGGATAAGAATTTCTGTACTGTATTTCATTGTTGAAGTTTCAAAGGCAATAACAAATATACATGCTATTTGTTTGCCATAGTTTTTATAACGATTATCCGATTTTCCACCGATTTTCCACCTGTATTTCACGCTTCCAGGAACACGGACAGTACATTTGGAATGTTATAAAGGTACCTGATATGGAAAAAACAGCAATTATTATCGGCGGGGGAGTGGCAGGTCTTTCTGCCGGCATTTACGGAGAGATCAATGGTTATCGTACCGAGATCCTGGAGATGCACTCATTGCCAGGCGGACAATGTACAGCGTGGAAAAGAAAAGATTATACATTCGATTACTGCATTCACTGGCTGGTGGGCTCCTCCTCCGGCCCCTATCATGATATCTGGAAAGAGACCGGCGCACTGAATGACTCAACCGAGATCTGGGACCCTGAGACATACGTGACCATGAGGATGCCCGATGGGGAGGATTTTATCATCTATGCAGACATCGACAGGTGGGAACAATATCTGGTCGGGATGGCTCCGCAGGACCGTAAACCCATCACCAGGATGTGCAATCATATGCGAAAGATGGCTACCATGGAGATGTTTGAGGACCCATCTTTTCGCAGAAGCATTATGGATTATGCCCGTTTCATGGTTAAGAGCGGTCCGGCGCTCAGACTGTTTATGAAGTACGGGAAAACACCGCTGTCTGATTATTTCAAAAAGCTGGGATTCCGGGATGAGTTGTTAAGGTCGCGCCTGATGACCATATCGGGGAGCATGGAGGATTTTTCTGCTGTTGCCTTCCTGTTCGTACTGCTGTGGTTCTCACAGAAGAATGCAGGATATCCACTTGGGGGCTCCATGCCGTTTACCAACCGCATGGCAGAGAGGTACCGCTCCCTGGGCGGCGTATTTACCGGGAAATCCAGGGTTGACAAGATCATTGTCGAAGGAGGCAGGGCAGTAGGAGTAAGGTTGACCGATGGTACTGTTAAATATGCAGATTATATTATTGGAGCCTGCGATCTTCATGCCTTGATGTATGATATGCTGGACGGGAAATACATGACCCCTCAGATAAAAAAGGCATTTGCAGAGTGGCCGCTCTTTAAACCGGTCGTCCAGGTTTCCTTCGGAATTAACCGCACCATTGAAAGCAAATATCACACCTACCAGGTTATCGCCCCGGGGGAATCCATCGGCATGACCACCCTTGCCAATGGTTACAGTGTCTCCAATTATAATCACGACCCGGTCATCACACCCGGGGGAAAATGCGTGATGAAAATGCTGTTTGAATCACCATATCAATTATGGGAAGATCTGAAAGGGGAGGAGTACAGGAAGGAAAAGGAGCACATTGCCTCGGATGCCATTGAGAAACTCGAGAAACTCTACCCCGCCGTGAAGGGAAGCATTGAGGTGGTTGATGTGGCCACCCCCCTGACGAATATCAGGTATACCGGGGTCTGGAAGGGGGCGTTTGAAGGATTTTTGCCCACCAGTAAAACCATGACCAAAACGTTGAGCAATAAAGTGAAGGGAATCGATCATTTTTACATGGTCGGACAGTGGCTCTATCCCGGTGGTGGATTGCCACCTTCGGCACAGTCGGGCAAATGGCTCTTTCAGCTGATTACAAAAAAAGAGGGGAAGAAATTCAGGGTCGCATAAGGGGTTATGTTGTCGAATTTTATATTTTCGGCAAATGGAAACCGGCGAACTGTACAACAACCTGAAAGTGGCCTATACATCCGAAAACCTGGGTGGCATTTCGAGCCGCATCATAGGCATGTTCAGGGAGAAGAAGCATGATGCCCTGCGTGCCATTCAGAAAGTGGTCAATGGATATACCCCCTGCAATGAAGAGAAGATCAACAAAATATTCTCCAGGCTGATCATGCTCTATCACCCCGACAGGCTCAGCCAGAACCTTGAGCAGCTGGAGAAAGCCTACGGCCGGGATGATTTCGAAACACTTTATTCCATGTCACATATACTTGCTGTTCAGAACCTTGAGCCTGAAAATGTGATGCTTAGCTCTGTGCTCACAGAAGAAGATCTGGCAGAAGAATTCGGGTGGGACCATCATGGGGATGAGTTCTCATATTTTGTATCAGAGGAGGAGCTGGAGGAGGAAACCGTTATTGATCCGGGATTTGAAACACGAAGTTTTATCAACCTGATCAAGAGAAGGGTATACGGACACCTGAATGTGGATTTCCCCATCTACCTGCTCGAGGACCTGGAGGAGATCGAGATGGCAGACTATGAAATGGAGGATCTGGAAGGGATCTCTGCATGCCGGTATGCCCGGGCAGTTGATCTCTCCAATAACAACCTCACCGATATCAGTGAACTGGGTGAACTGCGGCAGCTGGAAAGGCTCTACCTGTCCAATAACCAGATCGGACTGGTAGATGCTCTGGACAACCTCTTCATGCTGGAGATCCTGGATATCTCCTATAATGATGTGGATGATATCTCGGCCCTGTTCGAATTATCACATCTCAATTATATCAATGTGATGGGAAACCGCATCCCCCCATGGCAACTTGAAAAGCTTCAACTCCAGGGTGTTACTGTGGTGATATAGGTAAAAGGGCCGGATCGGACCGTGTGACGGGCTATTTCAGTGCCTGTTCCAGGTCGGCTTTCAGATCCTCCACATGTTCAACTCCTGCCGACAGGCGGATCAGCTCTTCCGAAATGCCCTCTGCCTTGCGTCCTTCAGGCCCCAGGTGCCGGTGGGAGGTGTGTGCCGGTGAACTGCAGATGGACTCCAGTCCGCCCAGGCTCATGGAGGGTTTAATCAGCTTCAGCCTTTTTTGAAAGGCAATACCATCCTGGCCATTCACCTCGAATGAGAGCATACCCCCAAACCCGGACATCTGCCTGGCGGCAACCTGATGCCCCGGGTGTGCGGGTAATCCGGGATAGTTCACCTGGCTAACCCGCGGATGTTTCTCCAGGAAACGGGCCAGTTCCATGGCGTTGCCGTTGATCCTTTCCACACGCAGGTGAATGGTCTTCAGACTGCGCTCCAGGAGGTAGAGGGTCATGGCATTGAGCGATCCCCCGAAATTAAGGCCGGTCTGGTGGATCTCATCCAACAACTCTTTTCTTCCCGCTACTGCCCCTGCAAGAATATCGCTGTGGCCGCCCATGTATTTGGTGGCGCTGTGAAGCACAATATCGATACCCAGAAGGAGAGGTTGTTGATTGACCGGAGAAGCAAAGGTGTTGTCGATGACTGTTAGCACCCCGTGCCTTCTGGCCATCTCGGCAACTGCCTGTATATCTGTAATACTGAGCAGGGGATTGGAGGGGGTTTCGATATAGATGATCCTGGTGTTCTCCTTGATGCAGGCTTCCAGGTCACCGGCTGACTGACCGGGGGCTATACTTGTCTCAATGCCGAACCGCTCAAACTCCCTGTCAAGGAAATGGGAGGTCCCGCCGTAAAGCCCTTTCTGGAAAACAGCATGTGAACCATTTCCCAGAAATGTAAAAAGCACTGTACTGATTGCAGCCATACCGGAACTGAAAACAAGCGCACTTTCCGCCTCTTCCAGTGAAGCGATCTTCGAAGCCACCGACTTTTCATTGGGTGTGTTGAGGTACCGTGGATAAATGGTATCGGGTTGATCAATATATTCAAAGGATGTAGAGGTGTAAATGGGTGAGTTGATTCCCTTTTTCAACTCATCGATCATGGTGCCGGCGTGGACACAGCGCGTGGGAAATCTATCCATTGAGCAGTATTTTCATTGCTTCCACATTGCGTGGATTAATCACTTTTTTTGATTCTGGGGTATAAAGATAGTCAAAGACCTCTTTGAAATGCTCTTCCACCCTGGGCCGGACCACTTTGTAGAGGGCGTTCAGCAGTTTGTTCTCCACTGTAAATCCTTCGGCAAGGATCCCGATACTGGCGGGGATCCATTTTTGCGGGAACATCTCTCCGTATTTTCCATTTTTCCTGTACTCCCGTACCTCATTGTCCAGCAGTGTGAGGCATGCTTCAATGGCCTCTTCGGAATCAGGCGAAATACTTTTGGATTTCAGGTAACGCTGCAGTGCGGTTGGTTCCGGGTATACCAGGGCCACCGTGTAGGGACTTTGATTGTTGTGCAACAGTGCCTGGCTGATATATTCTGACTGGTCAGCAAAGGATTCCTCGATCCCTTCCGGGCTGTACTTTTCCCCGTCATCGGCAATAAGCAGGCTTTTAAAGCGGCCCAGCACATAGAGGAAACCATCCGGATCCAGATAGCCCATATCCCCGGTATAGAGCCATCCATCTTTGATGGTTTCTGCGGTTGCCGTTTCATTTTTCCAGTATCCCTTCATAACATTTTCTCCCCTGACCACAATCTCACCTTTCTCCCCCAGGGGAACTTCAGCGCCTTCGTCGTTACAAATCTTTACTTCCATGTTTTCAGGGATTATCCCTGATGAGCCCATTTTGCATCCATTCATACTGTTGATGCTGATAGCCGGACTGGCCTCTGTAAGCCCGTATGCCTGGTACATGGGAATGCCGATGGCATAAAAAAACCTCTGCAGTTCAATATCCAGCAGGGCGCCTCCTCCAATAAAGAATTTCATATTTCCTCCCAGTCCTTCTCTTACTTTTTTAAAGATCACAGCATCGAAGAGGGCATAGATGGGTTTGAGCAGTGCATTCATACCCTTACCCCTGTCCCAGGCAATCCCATTGTATCTGTAAGCGATCTTCATTCCGGCCTGGAAGAGTTTCCAGGTGAAATTACCCTTCTCCCGTACTCCACTTTCAATGTTGTTCCGAAAGCTCCTGGCAAGGGTGGGCACAGAGAACATCAGATCCGGTTTCACCTCCTTGATGTTCCTGCCTATGTTCCTGGTAGTTTCAATGGCATTTTTGCCCATTTCCAGGGCGTACATGCTGGCACCCACCGACATTACGGTAAATATACCGGCAGTATGTGTAAAACTGTGATCCCACGGCAGAAACAGGAAAAGCCGGTAGTGGGAGGGGATAGTTAGGACAGACAGCGCCTGTTCGGTATTGGAGACATAATTATTCTGGCTCAGCATGATCCCTTTCGGATCCGCCGTGGTTCCTGATGTATAGCAGATATTGGCAATGTCGTCCCCGCTTATTGAATCAAATACCGCTTTGACAGACTCGAAATCTTTTTCAACCAGTTTTTTTCCGTCTTCCATCACATCGCCCATATAGATCTCATCCTCCTGGTAATTCTCTTTGGGATCCATCAGGATAATTTTTTCCAGAAGTGGCAGATCCTTTTTGATTGCTTCAATTTTCCTGGCCTGGCTTCCCGAGACCACCAACATCCTTGATTCGGAGTGTTTGATACGGAAGGTCAGATCGGCAGGTTCGTTCAGCTGGATGGAAATCGGTACATCAATGGCTCCCAGGTAGAACATTCCCATCTCGGCAACCACCCACCAGGTGCGGCCTTCAGCCAGCAGGGTAAGCCTATCACCCTTTTTAATCCCCAGGGTCATCAAGCCGGCAGCAAACTGATAAACCTGCTCCCGCATCTCTCCATATGTTGTTGGAAGGTAAGTACCAGTCCGCTTCTCCCACATATAGGGGTTGTCATGGTACTTATCGACATTCTCTTCAAAAAACTGTACCAGTGATTTCATTTTCGGTTGTTAGAGTGTTAGTTAAGGCAATATATGAAATTCAGGATAAGTGGCAATATGGTTGACTTGTTATATGTGAATGCGAATGAGATGCCACGACCAACTACTCCTGATTAATTTCGTTGCGTTGTATGTGCAGAATGAGTAGTTTTATCCGGATCTTGAAAACCATGAAAACACTATTGGTCATTGTAGTAATGGTACTGCTGGATACCTCGTGCGGGTGGCTCCGGATCCCGGGGCCCGCGGCTCTTAACGCGCCTGTGGTGGTCTATAAAACAAGAAAAGATTACAGCAACCTGGTGACCGTCCAACTATCAGCCGATGGCCGGACCATTACAGCATTCCCGGCTCCTTCCGATGCTGCAGGACAGAAACCTGTTCAGCTTGAGAACGGATATCTCCTGAAAAGGATGGTGGGTGATGCCTATCTGTCACTGACGATTGACGAATACGCCGGTGCCGGTTGCACATTTTCACATGAGGAGCTGCTACAGCTGGTCATTGACAGGGATCCCTATCTGGAAAAGTATGATTGTTCCGGTTGCACTGATATGGATACGGCTTCAATCAATGCCCTGATCAGAGAAGATGGACTGAATAACTGTAAGTCAATTAAATAGACTTTACATCTCGATGATCTGTTCCCTGTCGGGACCAACGCCCACATATCTCACAGGAACCTTCAGCTCTTTTTCAAGGAAGATGATATACTCCTTCAGTTCCCGGGGGAACTGTTCTTTGGAACGGATCCCGGTCAGATCGGTATTCCAGCCGGCCATTTCAGTAAACACAGGTTTCACATCAGCATCCAGGTCGTATGGCATCTGGTCGGTCAGTTCACCATTTATCGAATAGGCGGTTACCACTTTGATCACATTAAATGAATCCAGTACATCAGTTTTGGTCATGATCAGTTGTGTAACACCATTGAGCATCAGACTGTATTTGAGAGCTACCAGGTCGAGCCAACCGCACCTGCGGGGCCTGCCGGTGGTCGCACCGTACTCTTTCCCGATATCCCTGAGCTTTTCCCCTTCCTCATTCAGTAACTCGGATGGGAACGGCCCGCTACCCACTCTTGTACAGTAGGCTTTAAAGATCCCTAATACCTCACCGATGGAGGTGGGCGCGAGCCCCATACCGGTGCAGGCACCTGCACAGATGGTATTCGAAGAGGTGACAAAAGGATAGGAACCGAAATCTATATCCAGAAGTGTCCCCTGCGCACCTTCTGCCAGAATACTTTTTCCCTGTTCGAGAAACCTGTAGAGTTCATATTCTGTATCCACCCTGGTGAATTTCCGGATCAACTCGATAGCCTCGAAAAACTTCTCCTCATCATCAAGGTTGTACTTGTAATCGTACTGTTTCAGCAGTTGAATGTGTTTCGCTTTCAATGCTTCATACTTCTTCTTGAAGTCAAGGTCGATATCTCCAACCCTCAGGCCATTCCGCCCGGTTTTATCCATGTAGGTGGGTCCTATGCCTTTCAGTGTGGAACCAATCTTGGATTTACCTTTGGCAGCTTCGGAAGCAGCATCAAGGATCCTGTGTGTTGGAAGGATCAGGTGCGCCTTTTTGGAGATCCAGAGGTTTTTGGTCAGATCGACCCCCAGCGCTTCGATCGATTCGATTTCCCGACTGAAAACAATGGGGTCCAGTACCACTCCGTTGGTGATAATGTTTAATTTATCTTCCCTGAAAATCCCGGATGGGATATTGTGAAGGACATGTTTGATGTTGTTGAATTCGAGAGTGTGCCCCGCATTCGGGCCTCCCTGGAATCGTGTGATTATATCATAATGGGGGGTCAGTACATCCACGACCTTTCCCTTTCCTTCATCTCCCCACTGGAGACCTAAGAGAACATCAACTTTCATAAATTGTGAGATTTTTTAAAAATATTTATCCGGAGCACCGGTATTTAAGTCCGGATAAAATTAGGAAAAAACCGGGACTTATTTGTCCTCTTCCTGACCAATCTTACTCCTTCCATAGATATAGAGGGAATGGTGACTGGGCGAAAAGTTGTTGAGTTCACACGCAGTCTTGATAATCTCCTCGATCCTGGGGTCACAGAATTCTATTACATTACCGGAATCCATGTCAATCAGATGGTCATGTTGCATGCACCTGTAGGCTTTTTCAAACTGTGCTATGTTTTTTCCAAACTGATGTTTTACAACAAGACTGCAATCGAGCAATAACTCAATTGTATTGTAAAGTGTGGCCCTGCTAACCCTGTAGTTTTTATTCTTCATAAAGATATAGAGGGACTCTATATCGAAATGGCCGTCCCGGGAGTAGATTTCATCCAGAATGGCATAACGTTCGGGGGTTTTACGATGCCCTTTTTTTTCCAGATAATCTGTGAAGATTTGCTTTACAGTCTCTTTAGTCTCCTCCTGAACCATACTTGGTCTAAGTAAAAATTACATTGCAAGATAGCAATAATTTTAATTTAGAACAGATAAAAGGGAATTTTTACTCACCCACGTCAACCCGGTGGACAGATTCCACGCCTTTGATCTTCATCAGGTTTAGGATCAGATTGTTAAGGTCGCTTGTATTGTGTACATAGAGATCGATTGTTCCGGTAAAAATACCATCATGACCATGCAGATTAATGGTTCTCATACTGATATTTAATTCTTTGGAGATGGTATTTGTAATCGCGTTATATACTCCGAACCGGTCCCATCCATTCAACTGGATCTTGGCCAGGTGGGAAAGCACTTTATGCTGGGTCCACTTGGCAGCTACCAGGCGGTCTCCCTGGCTTGACATAATTTTCACGGCTGTGCTGCAATCTGTGCGGTGAACCAGCATGGTACCATCATCCTGACGAACAGCCACCACTTCATCCCCGGGAATGGGATTACAGCATTTTGCAAGATGATAGGGACTCTCTTCATCACCCACATTCTCCTTTAAGATCAGGGTACCCCTGGAATCATACTCCTCTTTTGGCTCTGTTTTTTTCTGGGGCCTGCCGACGGAGAGGTCCCAGACTCTTACCCATTTATTCTTTGTGTTTTTACTCAGCACCTCCTTCAGATTATCCAGCGAGACGAGCCCGCTTCCAATCTTCGAATACAGCTCATCCTTGTGAGTGGAATCATAGGCAGGTCCAAGCTTTTTCAGTATCCTTGAACTGGGAGTGAGATTAAGTTCTTTCAGCTTTTCAATGAGGATCTGTTTTCCCACTTCAGTTCGGTTCTTGGTCTCGGCCTTGAGTGCATTCTTTATGGCTGTTTTGGCCCTGACGGTAGTCACAAACTGGTACCAGTCCAGCGAAGGCTTCTGTGTATCGGATGTGAGGATCTCTACCTGGTCACCACTGCTTAAACTATGGCTGAGTGGGACAAGCTTGTAATTTACCTTGGCACCAATGGCAGAGTTCCCGATCTCCGTATGGATCTCGTAGGCAAAGTCAAGAGCTGTTGAGTCCTTGGGGAGTGTTATAATCTGCCCTTTGGGTGTAAAGACCATGATCTCAGAAGAGAAGAGATTCAGTTTAAAATCATCAAGGAACTCAAGTGCATCTGCGGTTGGTGCCTCCAGGGTCTCCCTGATTCTCTTGATCCATTTGTCCAGTTCAGATTCTGTTGAGGCTTTGTCCTTATATTTCCAGTGGGCAGCAAATCCCCTTTCGGCTATTTCATTCATCCTGTCGGACCTGATCTGCACCTCCATCCATTTGCCATTGGGCCCCATCACAGTAGTATGCAGAGCCTCATATCCGTTGGCTTTCGGGGTTGATACCCAGTCCCTGATCCGCTCCGGTTTGGGGGCATAGATATCAGTTATAATGGAATATATGTTCCAGCACTGGGTTTTTTCAGGGATATCCTTTTTGGGCTGGAATACGATCCTGATGGCAAAGATGTCATAAATCTCCTCGAAGGAGATATTCTTCTGGTGTATCTTCTGCCAGATGGAGTATATGGATTTGGGCCTTCCTGAAATTTCGAATTCAAAACCATTCTTTTGAAGAGCATCTATAATAGGAAGCGAAAAATGGTTGATCAGGTGATGACGGCGCTCTTCGGTGAGTTTGATTTTTTCAGATATCTCCTCGTATACTTCCGGGTACCTGTATTTCAGGCTGAGGTCCTCAAGCTCTGATTTAACCATATGCAGGCCCAGCCGGTGGGCCAGCGGGGCATAAAGGTAGATGGTTTCTCCCGCTATTTTGATCTGTTTATTCCGGGGCAGGGAATCAAGTGTGCGCATGTTATGCAGGCGGTCCGCCAGCTTTATGAAGATCACCCGTACATCATCTGAAAGGGTGAGGAGCATTTTACGAAAATTCTCTGCCTGAAGTGAGTTGGATTCCTTATCGAATACCCCTGAGATCTTGGTAAGTCCGTCCACGATGGAGGCTATCTTTTTCCCGAAGGAATTCTCAATGTCCTCGATGGTCAGATCTGTATCCTCAACCACATCGTGGAGGATGGCGCATACGGTGCTGGTAACACCAAGTCCGATCTCCTGGCTTACTATCCTTGCAACTTCCAGGGGGTGCACAATATAAGGTTCCCCGGATTTCCTGCGAGTGCCCCTATGGGCCTCATTGGCCATGACAAAGGCTTTCCTGATCAGCTTTTCATCTTTGGCTGATTTACAGTGTGTACAGTCCCTGATCAACTGTTCAAACAGGTCATTGACCTTAGTATCGTCAGTGATTACCTTTTCCCCCATGTTTACAATCCTGTCCTGGTGGACCTTTCACACAAAATTAATGAATTAAGAGAAAGAGTGTTGAATAGTGGATTATTTTTTAATATCAGGGGTACAATACGGTCACATTTCCGGTGAAGGTCCTGAGCAGGCCTGTATAATCTGTGTATTGTATATAGTAAACATAAACAGCTTCACTGACATAGTCTCCGCCCTTAAACCGGCCATCCCATCCCTCACCCGGATCACTGGTCTCAAACATTTTCCGGCCACCCCTGTCCATCACGATCATGACATACTCCCTCGGTGCAAAATCCATCAGGGGCTTGAATTCTGCATTGATGTCATTACTTCCCGGGGTAAAGGCGCTGGGCACCTGCAGGTGGGTCTCTATAGCCACAGCTGTGATATTAGAAACACTTTGTTCTACCGTACCCCCTCCATTCGGGTTGGCAATGGCTATAATCCTGTAGAGCACCTCGCCGGGCTGGAATCCATCGACCACAGATTGGATTGACTCCTGCCACTGGGTGGTAAGCGGGCCCACTGTTTCCAGATCGACGTATTCACCATTTCCGTTTCTCCTCTGTATGATATAACCGGAAAGTCCAGCTTCAAAAAGTTCATAAGGTGTCCAGCTCAGTGTAACCACCTGGTTAGTGAGATCATTTACCAGCAGGATGCTGTTCCCGGTGTTGGATTCGGAAACAACCAGGGATGTGGAACACGACGGCGGTGTAAAAATAGATTCTACCTTGTACTGGTAACTGGTACTCCCGGTTGGGAACTGGTCCTCTATGACCTGTGTGGACTGGATGAGGCCCCATTTTGTATCCACTTCTGTATAAGGCGTACCGGGATTGTTTCTCCGCAATAACCTGAAACTGTTCACTTCTCCAGTAACATCAGCCGAATACTGCACCTCGACCGTGGACTCGTCCAGCACGGTAACATGGTCCAGAACAAGGTAGGATGGTGCTTCAGGGAAGGTTGTCTCGACGGTGTCAATAGCCGATTGGGAGACGACACTATTCGTGTTCACAGTCTCAATATAGTAGTCGTATGATGTATCCACCACCACTCCTGAATGGAGAAAGGTAGTGGTGGAGGGCTGAACAAAATTAAGTAGTTGAAAGGGATCCCCTGTAACAGCGCCATAGATCCTGTATCCGGAAATTTGTCCCTCCCAGCCCTCATACTGTGTCCAGTTCAGTATGTTGGTCTGTGTACAGAGATCAAAATCCACGGTAAGGGCAACGGCCCGCTGCACGTTGTCCTCGAAGATACTCTCATTGTATGGTACTTGATTGTCCTGAGCCGTGACAGAATAGGCCGGGTTTGTCGACCCGGCAGTCATATCTTTATACTCCAGTATACTGGATGGCAGGGCAATGAGTTTCGTGAATGAGCCATCGGGATTCCTGGTATATACATTATAAAAAGCAATACCTGTATCGGTGCTGGGGTTCCACTGGATCAGGATCCCGTTATCGGAATGGTCCACGGTGACCCTGATGATATCCGGTACATCCGGTAACTGGGCCCTGGTGGTAACAGGAAACAGGACCAGGATCGCCAGAATCATTCCCGGACAGATGGTTAACAGGTATTTATTTATTCCGGACATCTGATAATTAAAACGAAATTCCCAACCCATTGTTTTACCTCCCCTCCAAACAAAGTTAATAGAACTAAATTTAACATTCCGCATTGTTCTGCAGGGTAAAATGTTAATTTTGTCAATCTATGTCTGATGGCAGGTTCATACAGTGGGTTAACACATTTAAGATTAGATACTTAACAGGACACAGGGCGCTCTATTTCCTCTCTGGTTTTGTGGGTCTGATTGCTGGTCTTGGTGCAGTGATTATTAAGAACCTGGTTCATTTTATCCGCGAAATCCTGCAAAATGGTTTACAGATAGAAAACGCCTGGTACCTGGTCTTTATTTTGCCACCGGCAGGGATCGCCCTCACGTTGTTCTTTATAAAATATATCAACAAGAAGCCTGTTGGTCATGGCATCCCCGGAGTACTCTTCTCCATATCCAAAAACAACGGGATCATTAGAACCCATAACATGTACTCCAGTATCATTACCAGCGCACTGACAGTTGGATTCGGAGGTTCGGTCGGACTGGAGGGACCTACAGTAGCCACGGGAGGTGCGGTTGGTTCCTATGTTGGGAGGGTACTGAAACTCAGTTACAAGGAGGTGACGCTCCTGATTTCATGTGCCTCTGCCGGCGCTCTTTCAGCCATTTTTAAAGCGCCTATTGCAGGAATTGTATTTGCTCTGGAGGTGATCATGCTCGATCTCACTACATGGGCAGTTGTCCCATTGCTGATCGCTTCGGCCACAGCGGCTCTCACCTCCTACCTCTTCCTAGGACAGAATGTGCTGTATTCCTTTCAGTTAAAGGAGGCATTTAATATGGGAGATATTCATTTTTACCTGATCCTGGGAGTTGTAGTTGGTTTATTATCTGCCTATTTTACAAAGAGTTACATACGTATTACCTCAATTATTGAGAAGTTTAAGAATCCATGGAAGCGGTTGATGGTGGCCGGAGGCGTGCTTGGATTGCTCATTTTGATTTTCCCTTCATTCTACGGTGAAGGGTATGATGTGGTGAACCTGGAGCTCAGGGGGGAGTATTTCCATCTGTTCGAGAATACCTTTTTTCAGGGATGGGGACAGAGTTTTGTCCTGGTAGTGGTTTATATGGTACTTATCATAGGACTCAAAGTGGTAGCTACCACTCTTACCTTTTCAGCGGGTGGCATTGGTGGAATATTTGCCCCGACGCTGTTTATGGGGGCCAATACAGGATTGCTTTTCGGCCTTGTCCTGAACCATATTGGTATCGATGTTTCAGTGAGCAACATGGCACTGGTAGGAATGGCAGGTATGATTGCCGGGGTGGTTCAGGCACCTTTGACAGCCATCTTCCTCATAGCGGAAATCACCGGCGGATACGAACTTTTTTTTCCGCTGATGCTTGCAGCAACCATCTCCTTCGGAACAACCAGGCTCTTTGTGAAAAACTCAGTCTATACGATACAGCTTGCCCAGAGGGGAGAACTGATGACCCACCATAAGGACCGGAATATCCTTCTGATGATGAAGATCTCGGAACTGATTGAGACCAATTTTAAAACGGTACGCCCGGATGAAACCCTCCGCGACCTGGTACAGGTGATCACAACATCCAGCAGGAATATATACCCTGTTGTTGATGAGAAGAACTATCTCAAAGGAATTGTGAAACTGGATGATATCAGGCATATTATGTTCCACCAGGAGATGTACGATACAACTAAGATAAGCGACCTGATGATCACTCCAGAATGGACCATTGAAACCACCGACCAGATGGAGGAGGTGGCCAGGCAGTTCTCGGAGAGCGGGCGCTACAACATACCTGTATTGCAGAACGGGAAATACCTGGGATTTGTCTCCCGGGCCCGTGTTTTCTCCTCTTACAGGGAGATGCTCAAGAATTTTTCCGACGATTGAACGCCCGTTCGGCGGTCAGGTTCTGTCTCTGATTTTAAAATTATTCTAAAGTATTATTTAATTATGTTTGTGAAGATCACTAACCACGCTACCTATGCCAAGTTTCGTAATCAATGAAAAATGCGATGGCTGCAAGGCACTTGATCGCACCGCCTGCCAGTATATATGTCCCAACGACCTGATGGTTCTTGATAAAGATAAGAACAAGGCTTATAACAGGGCCGTGGACATGTGCTGGGAATGTTACAGCTGCGTAAAGATCTGTCCCACCCAGGCTATTGAGATAAGGGGATATGCCGATTTTATGCCGCTGGGAGGAGTAGTTCAGCCTTTAAGAAGTACGGACTCCATCATGTGGGCAGTCCGGTTCAGGAACAAGATGGTGAAGCGATTTAAATTTCCCATCAGGACCACACCTGAGGGCACCATTGAGCCCGATGCCGGATTCAGTACGGGAACAGATGACCTGAAGAGCCCTGTTCTGAGGACAGAACCCGATTCCCTGTAATTTAAAAACGATAGCAATGAACGTTGACAGCTTTGAAACAGTTGTGGTGGAGACCGACCTGTTGATCCTCGGTGGTGGAATGGCTGCATGTGGCGCAGCATTTGAAGCTGCCCACTGGGCAAAGAAATATAACCAGCGTGTGACACTTGTGGACAAGGCTTCCATGGAGCGAAGCGGAGCTGTGGCTATGGGCCTTTCAGCCATCAACCTCTATCTCGGGGTTAGCAAGGGGAATAACAGCGTGGATGACTATGTGAACTATGTCAGGAACGACCTGATGGGGATCGCGAGAAAGGACCTGGTGGCCAATATTGCGCGGCACGTGGACTCTTCTGTACACCTTTTCGAGAAATGGGGACTTCCCATCTGGAAAGACGAATCGGGTAATTATGTGAATGAAGGGCGCTGGCAGATCATGATCCATGGCGAATCTTATAAAAATATTGTTTCTGAGGCGGCCAAGAATGCACTTAAAGAGCTCGGCGGGAATGGCAGCTACTTTGAACGGATCTTTATTGTCGAACCGGTGATGTTTCAGGACCGTTGTGTGGGTGCGGTGGGTTTCAGCGTAAGGGAGAATAAATTCTATGTTTTTAAGGCAAAGGCGGTGCTCGACTCAATGGGTGGCGCGGTTCATGTGTTTCGGCCACGTTCGGTGGGTGAGGGGTTAGGGAGGTCGTGGTACCCCCCTTTCAACAGTGGTGCGAGTGCCTATTTCACACTGAAGGCGGGGGCTGAAATGACCTGTCAGGAGGTCCGGTTTGTCCCTGTCCGGTTTAAGGACGCTTACGGACCCGTAGGGGCTTGGTTCCTGCTGTTTAAATCCAAGGCCACCAATGCCAGGGGGGAGGATTATATGGAGACGCGGGCGGCTGAACTGGAGAAATGGGCACCGTATGGTACGTCCAAACCCACTCCTGCCAACCTGCGCAACTACCTGATGCTGCTTGAGCTGGAGGAAGGCAACGGACCAATTTACATGCGTACGGATGAAGCCATCAAGAAGCTGGTGGCTGAGATCCCTGATGAAAAGGAGGCCAGGCGCAAGATGAAGGAGCTGGAGTCTGAAGCCTGGGAAGACTTTTTGGATATGACAGTGAGCCAGGCCCTTAACTGGGCATCACACAATATAATGCCGGATGAGTCACCATCCGAGATATCGGCATGCGAACCCTATTTTATAAGTTCCCATTCAGGAGCTTCGGGGGCATGGGTCAGCGGACCCGGGGACCTTGCGCCGGTGGAACATCACTGGGGATATGATAACATGACTACTGCACCTGGATTGTTTGCTGCCGGGGATGCTTCCGGAGCATCTTCCCATAAGTTCTCCTCCGGTTCATTTACAGAAGGACGGATTGCCGGGAAAGCCGCCATAGCTTTCTGCGCGGATCATCCCGATGCGGTGGCGATCGATGATGACCAGATTAATGCCTTGAAAGAAAAAGTGTTACAACCTTTAATAATCTTTGAGGAACATAAAGGGTATACCAATGATGAAGATGTGAATCCCCATTATATTAAGCCCAGGATGTTCATGTTCCGTCTGCAGAAGATCATGGATGAGTATGCCGGTGGTGCCTCGGTTGGATTTAAGACTTCTGAAGCGCTGCTAACCAAAGGGCTTGAATATTTGCAGTTTATGAAGGAGGATGCAGAGCGGCTGGCGGCGGGTAACCTGAACGAGCTGATGCGTTGCTGGGAGAATGTGCACCGGATGTGGCAGGCAGAATCCCATATGAGAACCGTTCTTTTCAGGGAGGAGACGCGCTGGCCGGGCTATTACTTCCGGACCGATTACCCGGCAATGAAAGAGGATTGGGAGGCATTTGCAAACTGTCGCTGGGATCCGGGGACCGGTGAGTGGAAGATGATCAAACGCGAAATACTGTAATTCAGCATCTGTTTTGGATAACCCGATATTTATCATTGGAGGAGGGATCAGCGGCATCACTGCCGCAGTGGAACTGGCCGAGGCCGGGAGGCAGGTGGTTTTGATCGAAAAAGAGGATTACCTGGGAGGAAACGTCTCCAACTTCAATAATTATTTTCCCAAGCTTTGTCCGCCTTCGTGCGGACTGGAGATCAATTTCCGGCGCATACGTTCCAATCCCAGGATCAGCTTCTATACAGGGAGTGAGATTCAAAGTATCTGTGGCTCAGACGGTGATTACCGGGTAACTATAAATGTAAAGCCCAGGCTGATCAATAACAACTGCACCTCATGCGGTAAATGTGCTGAGGCGTGTCCGGTGGAGAGACCGGGAATACCGGGTGGGAAATCAGTGGAGAAGGCTGCCTGGATCAAGAACGGACTGGCCTTCCCGATGAAATATACCATCGATCCGGATGTATGCAAAAGAGAGGAGTGCGGGAAATGCCTCACGGTGTGTGATTATGATGCGATCCAGCTGGATGCACAACAGGCCGGTGTAGAGCTCCAGGCACATAAAATAATAGTGGCTACAGGGTGGAACCTGTATGACCCGGCAAAGATTGAGAATTACCGGTACCGGGAGGAAGCTGATGTGGTCACAAACCTGGAATTTGAAAAAATGCTTGCAGCCTGTACCAGGGAGAATCAAAAACTCTCCAGGCCATCCGATGGCAGGCTGCCCCTGCGCGTTGCATTTATACAGTGTGCCGGTTCGCGGGATATGAATCACCTTCCATACTGTTCGGCTGTTTGTTGTTCAGCTTCAGTGAAACATGCCCTGACACTGGAAGCCGGTTACCCTGAAATTGAATCCGAGATCTTCTATATTGACCTGCGCCTGTCAGGACGGAATGAAAAGCTGCTGAAGGTAACGGAGGGAAAAGAGAGGATCACCCTTACCAAGGGGAAAGTCGGGCGTATATTGCCCTCCGGCAAGGAAAATGGAGTGTTGCTGGAAGTGGAGGATATTGATAATGGGACCAAAAGGCAGGAGCTGTTTGATCTGGCAGTTCTGGCCATGGGTCTGACACCCGCTCCGGTTGCAGCTGGACTTAAAGAGAACGAATATGGGTTTTATGTGGCCGGTCAGCTTTCGGGGATCATTCCCACAGCCACATGCAAACGCCCGATGGATGTATCTTCATCGGTGAAGGATGCCACAGCTTCGGCAATTAAAGCCATGCAGGGATGACGGGAGCAGCAACAAAACATATGGCCCTTGCGGTATGCACCGGTTGTGATATTGGCAGGTGCATTGATACCGATCAACTGATCGATGCAACCGGCCAGGCTTTCCAGGGCATCACCTGCATCAAACACGGATCGCTGTGCTCCCCTGATGGACAGGCCGGTCTGAGGCGAACGGTCATGGAGAAAAAGGTGGATCGACTGGCAGTTGCAGCCTGTTCTCCAAGGGTCATGACCAGTGCATTTGAGGTGGATGGCCTACTGGTGGAACGGGTTAACCTGAGAGAACAACTGGCCTGGGTGATGGAACCCGGGCACGAGGATACCCGGATGTGCGCAGAAGACCAGGTTGCAATGGCGCTGTCCAAACTGGATGCCATCAGGACCAATGATCCCTATATACCGGATCCCGTCTCTTCTGATATTCTTGTGGTGGGTGGTGGTATTACCGGGCTCACCTCTGCGCTGGAGGGAGCCAGGGCCGGTTACCGGGTTCATCTTGTGGAGCGCTCTGACAGGCTTGGTGGTTATGCGGGACGGATCCACAAGCTGTTGCCCGAAAATCTGGATTCCGCTTCATTAAAGGAACCGGATCTTTATAAGCTGGTCAGTGAAGTAACCGGTCACCCGGGGGTGGAGATCCACCTGGAAACAGGTATACGATCCATTTCCGGTGAACCAGGAAACTTCGAGGTGGTTATTGAAAACAGCCAGGTATCAACACTGCATATCGGTGCAGTGGTAGCTGCCACGGGGTGGAAACCTTATGCACCGGATAAGCTTGCAGCACTGGGATATGGTTCCGGCAGGGTAAAGACCCTGGAGGAATTTGAACAATATGTGCAGGAGGAGCAGCTTCCAAACCGTATTATGTTCATTTTGTGTGCAGGTTCCAGGGATGAGGATCATCTTGCATACTGTTCAACATTTTGCTGTGGCGCCGCCCTGAAACAGGCTCTCTATGTAAGGGAGAAAAACCCCGGTGCCGAGGTCTATATCGTATACCGGGATATCCGCACACCGGGATTCCAGGAGGGATTCTATAAGATGGTCCAGGCAGATGATGCTATTTTCATGACCAGGGGTGTTGTCGAAAAGGTGGATGACCAGGGAGATAGTGTGGCTGTTACAGTGAGCCAATCATTACTGGATGACCTGGTTACCATCCATGCCGATATGGTCGTTCTGGCAACGGGCATGGTGCCAAATACCACCACGGACCTGCAGCTGCAATACCGGCTTGGCAAGGGATTACCTGAACTCGAATATAATTTTTCAGATTCTCACTTCATCTGTTTTCCCTATGAAACAAGGCGAACCGGCATCTATGCTGCCGGGACGGTCAGGGCTCCCATGGATATGGAGATGAGCAGGGAGGATGGAGCCGGTGCCATGATGAAGGCGATCCAGAGTATAGAGTGTGTGAAAAGGGGAGAGGCTGTCCATCCCAGGTCAGGTGATACGACCTGGACTGAGCTCTATATGGAGCGTTGTACCGATTGTAAGAGGTGTACGGAGGAGTGTCCGTTTGGCAGTTATGATGAGACAGAAAAGGGCACCCCTCTGCCCAATCCTGCACGCTGTCGCAGGTGCGGCATCTGTGTGGGCTCGTGTCCTGAACGTGTGATCGGATTTGCGGACTTTAATATCAACAGCGTGTCGGCTATGATCAAGGCGGTCAGCATGCCTGATGAGTTTGAAGAGAAACCCAGGATCCTGGTATTTGTGTGTGAAAATGATGCCTATCCCGCACTGGATGCTGCAGGCATGAACCGTTTAAAATTCAACCCTTTCATCCGGATTATCCCGGTTCGTTGCCTGGGCTCCATCAATAAGGTGTGGGTCTCCGATGCACTGTCGCACGGTTATGACGGGATCCTTCAGATTGGTTGCAAGCCGGGTGATAATTACCAGTGTCACTTTATCCAGGGCAGTGAACTGAACGAAAAGCGAGGAGAGAACCTTCAGGAAACACTGGAGACGATGATGCTTGAACCTGAAAGGATCCGGACCCGGTTTGTGGAGATCACGGATCATCACGGGATCATGGCGATCATCAATGAATATATGGAGGAGATCGATCTGATCGGACCCAATCCGTTTAAAAGTATGTAGGATGAGTACGATTGTAACGGATATCGCATTTAAGAGAGAGCTGGTCAGGCTAAGCGGGGCACAGCTGAACCAGTGCATGCAGTGTGGCAACTGCTCCGCCGTATGTTCCCTGGCCCCGGCCGAAAGACCCTTTCCGCGCAAAGAAATGGTATGGTCGGGCTGGGGTTTGAAGGAGAAGCTGATCGGGAACGTGGATATCTGGCTCTGTCACCAGTGTGGTGACTGCAGCAGTTACTGTCCGCGCGATGTTAAACCAGCCGATGTGATTTCGGCCATCAGGCAGAAGAGCTATCAGCACTATGCACGCCCCCGTTTCCTGGGTAAGCTGGTGAGTAATCCGGCCTGGTTGCCCCTGGCCGTTGCCATACCGGTGGCGGTGATTATTGCCATTCTCTCCCTGGCAGGAACCTTCAGGATCCCGGATGGACCTGTGGACTACTCGTCCTTCTTTCCCCATGGCCTGTTGAATGCAACTTTTTCAGCCATTACCCTTCTCTTTTACCTGCTGGCATCTTTTGGGATCGGAAGGTTTTGGAAAGACATGAAAAGGCAAACCCCGCCGGGTGAAGCCGGGATGAAGCGGCTCCCTGTTTTCACGGTTCTGGGAGAGATACTTTCACATTCCAATTTCTCTGGTTGCACATCCAGGAAGCCGGGAAGATATGCCCACCTGCTGCTCTTTTATGGCTTTGCACTGTTGATCCTGGTCACCCTCTATGCCATCTGGGCGACCTTTACGGATCACTACCCGCTTCCGCTTACCAGTACATTCAAGATCATGGGGAACATCGCCTCAGTCATGATCTATACCGCCCTGGGTATCATGACCTGGCAACGTCTTTCGAATAAAAAGGTATTCGGGAAGAGCGGGTATTCCGACTGGCTCCTGCTGGCGGCAATCGGGCTGCTTACCCTTTCAGGAACAATGGTGCAACTGGCCCGTTTTGGCAACTGGCAGATTGCCTATCACCTCTACTTTTTCCACCTGGTAGCCGTTTGGTTCGTCATCATGTACCTGCCTTTTACAAAGCTGGGACATATATTCTACCGCACGACAGCCATGCTCTATGCACGCTCCATAGGAAGGAAGTAGTCCGGCAGATCAGCTCTTTTTATCATCGTGTTTTGAGTACCGGTCCAGCGCATTGCGTACCGATCCATGCAACAGGAGCAGTCTTTTGGATTCCTCCATATCCAGGCCCAGTTCCTCGCTTATCATTCTTGATCCCCGCTCAACCAGCTTGGCATTGGTCAGCTGCATATCCACCATCTTGTTACCCTTTACCCGGCCCAGTTTGATCATGGTGGATGTGGTGATCATATTCAGGATCAGTTTCTGGGATGTTCCGGATTTCATGCGTGTACTTCCGGTGACAAATTCAGGCCCGACAAGCGCCTCCAGGGGTATATCCACGGATTCAGCCAGCCGGGTGTTGGGATTATTGGTTATGCAGGCTGTAAGGAGTCCGTGCTTTTTTGCATCACGTACGGCCCCGATCACGTACGGCGTTCTTCCTGAAGCTGCAATACCGACAACAACATCATTTTTTCCGGGCTTATATGGGGCCAGATCGCGCCAGGCTCCATGAATATCATCTTCTGCCGACTCCACCGCCTTCCGGATGGCCCTGTCACCCCCTGCAATGATCCCTATGACAATATCAAAGGGAACCCCGAAAGTGGGGGGTATCTCTGAGGCGTCCACAATGCCCAGCCTGCCACTGGTTCCGGCCCCCACGTAGAACAGCCGGCCTCCTTTCATAAGCCTCGAAATAATCCCCTCCACCAGTTTCTCTATCTGGGGGATGATCGAATAAACGGCTTTATGAACGGTACTATCCTCTTTGTTGATGTTTTGCAGCAACTCCCTGACACTCATTTGTTCCAGGTTATCATATTTGGAGGCAGATTCAGTAATGGAGACGGAACCATTCGCTTCCGTGGTGCGTACCCTCTGGTGATAGGTGGCCAATCCTTCAATTGGGGAGGCAACGATAAGACTGATCTTCAAATGGTTCTTCTCCATCACTTCCGTCAGGATCTCCCTGAAATAATAAGCTACAGATCCCGCGAACCCGATCTCCAGTGATCTGAACTCGCTGTATTTGGAGATATTCTTCTTGATAAAATCCTCAAATGCAGCGGAAACAATCTCCCTGATCTCCTGCTGGTCGATATATTTGGCAGCTATGGGAGCCAGTGAAGCCAGGTAACGGTTGGCGTGGGGTTTGTTATAAACGTTTTCAAGGATCTGATCCATGGAGAGACCCTCTTGCTCGATGATGGCCTTTCTCAGGTCGTCACTTATATTTCTTTTATGCAGTGCATTAACAAGCCTTTTCCCGATATCGGCACCGCCACCTTCATCTCCCAGTGAGTAACCCATGGCCGGCACCTTATCAAGGATGCTCCCATCCTTGTAAAGTCCCGAGTTGGATCCTGTGCCCAGAATGCATGCAATACCGCTTTTATCCTGGAAAAGTGCTCGTGCCACACCCAGCAGGTCATCCTGTACCTGGATGTAAGGATGTGTTCCGATCCTCGTTTGCAACAACCTGTGGATGATATCCCTCATCTCCTTGTTGGATACCCCCGAACCATAGAAATAAATCTCATGAATATTGTGTTCCTCTCCCCTGAGATCGAGACTGTCAAGTTCCGCTATTAACTCCTGTTCGCTGGTGTGGTAAGGATTGAGCCCGCGTGTGACCATACTGCGTACCTTCCTGCCGGCAATCAATCTCCAGTCAGTCTTTGTGGAACCGCCATCTGCGATCAATATCATGATTTTGCTATATCAATGGTTTAGGACAAATTACTTGATTAATTTTGTAATTTACAATGGAACCAGTATACTCACCGTCCCAAAAAGGTGTTTCTGGTTCCCGGAATAATGCATTAAACATTTTTGATTACAGGGCGTTATTCTGAGCATAAAGAGCATGGATGAGCAAGAAGTTTTGCAGTAATAGCGACGAACTGGAGGAGAAGGTAAGGGAGAGAAAGGCGAAATACTACTGCAAAAAATGTGATAGACAATCCCCTAAAGAAAAATGGTGTTGCAAACCAAAGGAGATAAAGCGATGATTCTGGCTGCAGGATTGGGTACCCGTCTGAAGTCATTGACAGAAGGAAGGCCCAAGGCGCTTGTGGAATGGGAGGGGAGGTCCCTTCTCGAACATGTGGTCCTGAAGCTTAAAAGGGATGGTTTCACTTCCGTTATCATCAATGTGCATCACCAGGCAGAGATGATCATGGATTTTGTGAAAAGTAAGGATCAATTCGGTATCCAGGTAGCTTTTTCACACGAAAAAGAGGAGCTGCTCGATACCGGTGGCGGGATTGCCAATGCCTCCTGGTTTTTCGGAGATGAGCCTTTCCTTGTACACAATGTGGATATCATCAGTGATATTGACCTGCGTGCCATGTATCATGCCCATGTGAAGAGCAGGGCCACGGCAACGCTCGCTGTGAAGGAACGGGTCACCTCCCGCAGCCTTTTAATGAACAGTGAGGGGTTATTAAAGGGGTGGCGCGATAATCGTACGGGTGAGACAATTCTAACTGGTTCTTCTGCAGATGGACTTGTTCCCATTGCATTCAGCGCCATTCATATAATGGATCCCGGGATTTTTTCCCTCTTCCCTGAGGAAAAGCGGTTTCCGCTCATGCCTTTTTACCTGAAGCTGGCCAGAACGCATCCTGTGAACCTTTACCGGCACGATCGTGACAGCTGGATTGATATGGGGAAACTGGAATCATATACGTGATATTTTTTAGAGAACTGTATGGAATTAACCGATAAATTGGAAGCGCAGATCGCGCAGTGGAACGAGGAGTTAAGGGATAAAGATCCTGTGGGGGTCATAGGTTTTTTTCTCCAGTATTTCGGCGAACATATCGTACTCTCAACCAGTCTCGGGCTGGAGGACCAGGTCATCACGGAGATGGTGCTGCGTCAAAAGAAAGATACGGAGATATTTACACTGGATACCGGGAGGTTGTTCCCGGAGACCTATGATCTGATTGCCCGGACCAATAAACATTTTGGTATCCGGATGAAGATCTATTTCCCGGAACCGGCAAAGGTGGAGGAGATGGTGGCTCAAAAGGGCATCAACCTTTTTTATGACAGTGTTGAGAATAGAAAATTGTGTTGTTCCATTCGCAAGGTGGCACAGCTGCCAAGGGCATTTAAGGACAAACAGGCCTGGATCTGCGGATTACGGAAAGACCAGTCGGTCTCCAGGTTTTTTAATAAACTGGTAGAGTGGGACGCCAATAATGGCCTGGTGAAGATCAATCCGCTGATCAGGTGGACCATCAAGGATGTATGGGAATATATAAGGGAGCACAATATCCCTTATAACCTACTGCATGACAGGGGCTTCCCCAGTATTGGGTGTGAACCCTGTACCCGTGCCATCGAACCTGGTGAGGATATCCGGGCCGGCAGGTGGTGGTGGGAAAACGATCTGTATAAAGAGTGCGGCCTCCATAAGAAGTAGTTCATCCTTACCGGTTGATCACACCTGAACCTACCACCTCTTTTCCATCATACCAGGCTGCAAACTGACCGGCAGCAATCCCCCGCTGCGCTTCCTTAAATGTAATATAGAGACCCGATCCGGTCATTGTAAGGGTACCCTCCTGGAGTGGTTGCCGGTACCGTATCCGCACGAGGTAGTCCCTGTGCTCGCCGGGTTGCATCTCCAGGTCCTTCCTGATCCAGTGTATCTCTTCAGGGATGATTTTCAGTCCCCTCCGGAAGAGACCCGGGTGGGATTGACCCTGACCAACGTAGATCCGGTTGCTCTGTACATCGGTGGCGATTACAAATAGCGGTTCTTTTTTTCCTCCGACATTCAAACCTTTGCGCTGACCGACGGTAAAAAAGTGTGCCCCCTGGTGTTTCCCTGTCCATACACCATCCTCCCTGTAATAGTGCCAGGGAGAACATATGGCCTCCAGATCTGACGGGTCCTGTTTTTCAGACCTGTATTGAGGAAGGTTGGCCGGGATCTCAAAGATATTGCCTTCCCTGGCTTTGAGTTTCTGTTGCAGGAAAACAGGCAGATGCACTTTTCCTACAAAGCAGATTCCCTGCGAGTCTTTTTTCCCGGCTGAGGCCAGTCCCTGCTCTCTGGCAATCTTCCTTACCGCCGGTTTCTTCAGGTGGCCTAATGGGAAAAGCGTTCTGGCCAGCTGCTCCTGCGACAACTGGCAAAGGAAATAGCTCTGGTCCTTGTTGGGATCGTCTCCGGCCACCAGGTGGTAAGTCTCCTTCCCATTCAGGGTGGTGGTCTCTTTTCTGCAGTAGTGACCCGTTGCCACATAATCGGGTTTGTAGGCCTTCGCAGCTTCCAGGAATGCATCGAACTTGATCTCCCGGTTGCACAGCACGTCCGGATTAGGTGTCCTGCCCAGCTGGTATTCGGAGAACATGTAATCGATCACGCGTTCCCGGTAAGGTTCACTCAGGTCCACCACGTGAAAGGGGATGTCCAGTTTTTTCGCAACAAGTTCTGCAAAAACCACATCTTCGTCCCAGGGGCAATCTGCATCGATCACACCGGTCTTATCGTGCCAGTTGATCATGAAAAGCCCGATGACCTCATACCCTTCCTCCTTTAACAGATAGGCGGCCACACTTGAGTCTACCCCTCCCGATAATCCAACTACAACACGTTTTGCCAATGCTTCAATTTTGCACAAAAATATGAAATTCTAACCAATCCAATCTTTATCTTTACCCAATGCCCCCCCTTGACATATACAAAGCGTCTGCTGGTTCAGGAAAGACCTTTGCCCTGACCATGGAATACCTGAAGCTGCTGTTCGGTCACCCGGGGGTCCACCGTCATATCCTGGCAGTCACCTTTACCAATAAGGCAGCAGGGGAGATGAAACAGCGGATTCTTGGAAGACTTTCCGAGTTGTCCCACTACAGTGAAGGTGATCACATGGAAGAGATGGAGCAACTGAAAGCGGCGACCGGACTGGATGAAGGATCCATCAGCCGCAGGGCAGGCGAGTTGCTGGATATTATTCTGAATGATTATTCCGGTTTCTCTGTGGGAACCATTGATAAATTCTTTCAGTCCGTTATCCGGGCATTTACACGCGAAATAGGGATCCAGCCGGGTTATAACCTGGAGCTTGACCATCCCAGGGTACTCTCCATGGCGGTGGACCGGCTGTTCCAGGACCTGGGCAATCACAGGGAGCTCCAGGAGTGGCTGATACGCTATGCGGTTGAGCGTATGGAAGAGTCAAAATCGTGGAATTTCAGGAGGGAGATCATTGAACTGGGAATGCAGCTGTTTAAGGAATCCTTCCAGGGGTTGTTCCTGAAACATGATATCGCACTTCTGGCTAAACCAAACCTGGATCTCTATTTAAAGAAGCTGACAGAGCTGGAACAGCATACCCGTAATGAAATGAAGACGGCAGGCAAAAAAGCCCTTCAACAGATGGAAAGCCATCATCTTGATCCTGAAGATTTCCTTCAGAAAAGCAGGTCCCCGGCTATGCTTTTTGTAATTGCTGCAAAGGGTGAAGATGTTCTTTTCACCGATTCCAGACTTCTTGCACTCGAGCTGCCTGAGAAGTGGCTCGGTAAGAGTGCATCGCAGGATATGACTGCGCTTACCGGCGATTACCTGATGCCCCTGTTGAACGAAATCTACCGGATGCAGGTGATGTTGAATACCATTTCCCTGATCCGTGCCAATTTCTACACCCTGGGGATCCTGGCCGATATCTGGGAGTATGTCAGGGATTATACCAGGGAGAGAAATCTGTTTCTTATTGCCGATTCCAGCCGCTTCCTGAGGGGGATCATCGGGGGTAACCAGGTTCCGTTCATCTATGAGCGGACCGGCAGTCGTTACCAGCATATTATGCTGGATGAGTTCCAGGACACCTCCCTGTTTCAATATGATAATTTCAGGCCACTGCTGGATAACTCCCTGGCTGCAGGAGAGCAGAATCTTGTGGTGGGTGATGTAAAGCAGTCCATCTACCGCTGGCGGAACTCCGACTGGAAGATCCTGGCATCGGAGCTGGAAAAGGATTTCAGGCACCAGGAAGTACATATTGAACCGCTGCTCAAAAACTACCGCAGCCGGGAGCAGATTGTGAGGTTCAATAACACGGTTTTCCAGCTGGCATCACAATTGCTTACCGAAAAAATAGGCAAAGAACTGACGGGTTCGCCTATTACGAGGGATGAGGCTGAAAGGGAGGCTGAGCGTTTCAGGAGCGCTTATCAGGATGTGGTCCAGGATATCCCCGGTCATAAAATGGGCACGGGCGGACTGGTTAAAGGCGTGTTGTTCGGGGATGAGGAGACTTCATTCAGGGAACAGGTACTGGATGCTGTTCCCGGTTGGGTGGAAGAGATCAGGCAATCGGGTATAGAACCCGGTGAAACAGCCATCCTGGTCCGTACACGCAATGAGGGTGTGGATGTTGCAAACAGGTTGCTGGAGTATGCCAGAGAGAAAGATGAATCCGGGCAGTTCAGGCTGATCTCCAACGAATCGCTGTTGCTGGTGCACAACCAATCGGTCTCGATCCTTGTGTCACTGCTCCGTTACCTGGTCCAGCCCGGCAATGAGATCAACAATGCACTGCTCAAATACTATTGTCATTTGCTGGAAATGGGACCCGAAACGGATACATCCGGACTGTTCGGTGTGGATATTCTGCCGGAACAATTCTTTCCCGAACGGTTTACTGCCCGGAAAGAATCTTTGAAACAACTTCCTCTTTATGAATTGATTGAATCGCTGATCGATATTTTCTCCCTCGGGACCAGGCCTGAGGACCTTCCCTATATACAGGCCTTCCAGGATGTCGTGATCGATCTCCAGCGCCGGGATCCTGTTGGGATACGGGATTTTCTCGACTACTGGGAACAGTATGGAACCAGGAGGGGCATCTCGGTTTCAGAGGAATCCAATGCGATCAGGATCCTCACCATTCATAAGGCTAAGGGACTTGAATTCAAGGCGGTCATCGTTCCTTTCTGTGACTGGGAACTCACCACGGATCACAGGAACTCGGAGATCCTTTGGTGCGAAACAGAGGGCACTCCCATGGACATGATCCCCACAGTTCCAGTAAAATTCACCTCCCGTATGATCCATACGCTCTTCTCTCCGGCCTATTACCGTGAGCGGATGAAGGGTTACATGGACAAGCTCAACCTCCTCTATGTGGCGTTTACAAGAGCCTGTGATTTGCTCTATATAGGCATCCCACGGAGGGAGGTACCGGATATAAAAAGTACCGGTGACCTGTTACAGGCGATTATGAATACGACTCCCGGAAAGGAACCCTGTACAGCTCCTCTTCAATCTTACCTGGAGGATCATACGATTTCCCTGGGTGAGATGCCTGAATACCTGCCCGGGGCATCAGGGGAAGATCAGTGGCAGTTCAGATCCTATCCTGTTAACAGGGATGTCCGGTCATTGAAAGTGTGGCTCAGGAGCGACCAGTATTTTCTGGATGAGGCAGGGGTACTCCGAACCGGTAGGATGTATGGAAATGTGATGCATCAGCTTTTTGCCAGGATCAGGACTGTTAAGGACGTGGAGCCTGTACTCAACGATATGCAGAGGGAGGGACTGGTCCAGGAGAGAGACAGGGAAACGCTGGGAGCGACGATTCACCAAAAACTGAATGATCCATCGGTAAGGAGGTGGTTTACCGGTGGAGCGTCCGTCAGCATTTTTAACGAGCGGTCCATATTTAACGGAGAAGGTTCGGTGTTCCGGCCCGACCGGGTGATTGTGGATGGTGACCGGGTCACTGTGGTTGATTTTAAATTCGGGGAGACTGAGAAGGGATCCTATCTCAATCAGGTCCGCAACTACATGGATCAGATACGCCGGATGGGGTACGCGCAGGTTGAGGGTTTCATCTGGTACGTGATGTTGGATAAAACAGTAAAGATATAGCGGTATGGTCTATTCCTGGGGAACGGAGAGAAGATTGAATACCTACAGCGACTATTTCAGGAGGAATTTCGGTGGGCGGGTTCAGAAGATCACCATCGATGCCGGGTTTAGCTGTCCCAACAGGGACGGAACCTGTGGTACCGGAGGGTGTACTTTCTGCAACAACCGGGCTTTTAATCCCTCATACAATCATCCCGAGAAATCCATTGCCGAGCAGATCCGGCAGGGTATGGCTTTTCACAGGAAGAGATACCGGAAGGCTACAAGATATCTTGCCTATTTCCAGGCTTATACCAATACCTATGCAAAATTGGAGAACCTGGTGAATGTTTACGATCAGGCACTGGCCATCCCGGAGGTGATGGGTATCGTGGTAGGCACCCGTCCCGATTGTGTAGACGATTCCATTCTTGATTATTTCAGGGAGCTTTCGGAACGTTGTTACGTCACGGTTGAGTACGGGATCGAATCGGTGTTTAACAGGACCCTGTTGCGTGTCAACAGGGGACACGATGTGAAGAAGAGCCTTTGGGCTGTATCTGAAACTGCCGGCAGGGGCGTGCGTGTTGGTGGTCATGTGATCATAGGTCTGCCGGGTGAGACCAGGGAGGATTTTCTGGCTATGGCCACTGAACTGTCGCGATGGCCACTGGACAACATCAAGTTTCACCAGTTGCAGCTGATCAAGGGTACAGCCATGGCACAGGAATACCTGGAAAAGCCGCAGGATTTTGAATCTTTTTCTATGGAGACTTACCTCCAGTTGATGATGGAGATCCTTGAACGTCTCAATCCGGCTATGGTGGTGGAGCGGATCGCCGGGGAGGTAACTCCGGGTATGAATTTAAGGGAAGGCTGGGGTATCCGGTATGATGGTGTATTGAAGGCCTTTGAGCAATTGCTGGCTGAAAATGACAGCTGGCAGGGAAAACAATATAAACAGGAGAGATAATGCAGCCCATTCTTGAAACGCTGGCCATTCATCTGGTTAATACATCATCCGGAAATCTGGGTGATACACGCATCATACTGCCAAACAGGAGGGCGGGACTTTTTCTGCAACGGCATCTCTCAGAACACATAACCAGAACGAGCTGGGCTCCACGTATTTATTCTATAGGTGATTTCATCGAGGAGACCAGCCTGCTGGATCGCGCCGACCCTGTTATGCTTCTCTTTACACTCTATGATATTTATGAGGATGCGGTGGAGTATCCCGATTCGCCGGATGAATTCTACCTGTGGGGGGAGATGATGCTCAGGGATTTTGATGAACTGGATAAATACCTGGTGGATGCCGATATGATGTTTAGCAATATCATTGATTTAAAGATGCTGGAAGAGCCCATTGCGGGTCTTGAACCTGATCAGATTGAATTTATCAGGCAGTTCTGGAAAGGGTTTCATGCAGGGGGTCCAACACCTGAGAAAGAAAAATTTCTCAGGAGCTGGGTTCTTTTGCCCCTGTTATACCACAGGTTAAGGGAAAAGCTGATGGAGAAGGGTGAGGGGTACCAGGGCATGCTCTACCGGGAGATTGCAGAGAGATCCGAAAGGGGAAACCTGGATGATCATTGGGGGGGACGAACCATCATTGCCGGATTTAACGCCCTGAACCAGTGTGAAAAACGAATATTTACAGGGTTGCAGAATCAAGGTGCGGAATTCTTCTGGGATTATGACCACCAGTATACTGACAGTGCAAATAAAGAGGCAGGACGGTTCCTGAGGGAAAACATGCGGCAGTTTCCTCCGGCAGCTTCTCTTGAAGAATTTCGCGGACTGGAAGAGGATAAGGAGTACAATATCGTTGAGTTACCAACCGATGTATTACAGGCCAAGACAGTTCACAGGATCCTGCAGTCGAGGGAACCTGAATCTCTCCGGGAATGTACCGATACAGCCCTGGTGCTCTGCGATGAGGAGTTACTTGTACCTGTCATGATGTCACTTCCGGAGGGTGTGGGGGAGATCAATGTGACCATGGGATATCCCATGAAAAACACTCCTGTCTACAGTTTTATCGATTCTTTGATGCGCATGCAGCATAACATCAGGAAAACCTCTGAAGGGAAAGTACAATTCTATCACAGGGATGTTATGGCGCTTCTGACACATCCCTATTTCAAAAAGATGCAGGACAACTCTCCCGGGGACCTGACCGCAGATATCATGAAAAACAACCTGATCATGATTGACCGCGATTTGTTTCAAGGGGAGCTTGAACTGTTAATTTTCAGAACTGTGGAGGGTGCAGCGGGACTTCTGGAATACCTGAGGAGCATCTTTAATCATTTCCTTTCCACCCTCGCAGAAAAAGAGGAATTGTTGTCCGATGCACTGGACAGGGCGTTTATATTTCAGCTTCTGACGCATTTGAACAGGCTTGAGACACTGATATCAAACCGTTCTTCCATTACGGTTGCTATCCTGGAACGTCTTCTCAGGAAATTACTGGGGGGACTTCGTATCCCGTTCGAGGGAGAGCCGCTTTCAGGGATTCAGCTGATGGGAATCCTGGAAACCAGGCTGCTCGATTTCAAGCATGTCATATTGCTCTCTATGAATGAGGAAGTGATGCCGGCAGCTCACTCAGCCCATTCCAATATTCCTTATTCTCTCCGCCTCGCGTTCAGGATGCCTGCCAGGGAGGATATGGACGCCATTTATGCCTACTATTTTTACCGCCTGCTACAAAGGGCAGAGAAGGTGGATCTTCTTTTCAACGGTGGTTCGGATGGATTGCGAACAGGGGAGATGAGCCGGTACCTTCACCAGCTGAAATTCACAAGAAAGTTGGTAGTGAAGAGACCCGGGCTCGAGGTGCGGGCCAGGGAAGTGCCCGCACTCAAGGTGCAGCACACTGCCGATGCAATAGAAAAGTTGAAGAGATATATCATCGATGGGGAAGAGGGGAAATATCTCTCACCTTCCGCGGTCAACACCTATATCGATTGCTCGCTGAAATACTACCTGCGGTATATTGCCGGTATAGGTGAACCTGATGAAATACTTGAGGATATTGATGCTTCAGGGTTTGGTACCGTGGTTCATGAAACCCTGAAGGAACTCTATTCGGGGATCGCGGAGAAAAACGACAGGCAAATTACAAAGGATGCACTGTCGGCACTTATAGATTCGGTAAAACCTGAGGAGGTGCTCAGGTCCGAATTTGTGAAACAACATTTCAAAGGCAGGAAGCGTGAAAAACTGGAAGGCAGGAATATCATCACATTCCGGGTGATGCTCCGCTACCTGGAGAAGATTCTCCGTACCGACCTTACTATTGTACCGTTCGAACTGCTGTCGGCAGAAAATGATTTCCGTAGAAACCTGAGGATCAAGGTGGATCATCAGCCATTTGAGATACGGATGGGTGGAAAAATAGACCGGATTGACAGGGTGGACGGGCGCATCAGGGTGATCGATTATAAAACCGGTCAGGCCGATCAAAGGTTTTCCTCCATTGATTCCCTGTTTGACCGAGATTATGGCAACAGGAACGGAGCGGCCATGCAAACACTGTTTTATGCCTGGCTGGTGGGAGAAGAATTTTCCGGAGAAGAGGTGGTGCCCGGACTCTACGCCATGAAAGCTCTTTTTGAGGAACAGTTCGATCCTGCACTGCATATGACAAGCTTGAAGAAGGAGGGAAGAATTGGATCCTTTTCAACTCTGGAGGGGCAATTTTTACAACTCCTTCGAGGGGTGGTGCAACAGCTGTTCGATCCGGCTGTTCCTTTTGAACAGAGGCAGAATGATAAGAAGTGCAGCTATTGCGATTTTGCTTCCCTGTGTCAGCGGGCCCCGATTGATTAGGATCTTATTCCTGATTTCCTTTCAGGAGGTCGGGTCTCAATTTTTTTGTACGTTCCAATGCCTGTTCATGCTTCCACAGGTCGATTTTCGCAGCATGTCCGGACAGCAAAATATCGGGTACCTTCCATCCCTGATAATCAGCTGGTCTTGTGTAGACGGGAGGGGCTAGTAAACCATCCTGAAATGAGTCTGTCAGTGCCGAGGTCTCATCTGAGATAGCACCTGGAAGTATACGAACAACACTATCGGCGATGACAGCTGCAGCCAGTTCACCCCCCGAAATCACATAGTCTCCTATGGAGATTTCCCTGGTAATCAGGTGATCCCTTATCCTCTGGTCGATTCCCTTATAATGGCCGCACAGGATGATTATGTTATTGGCAAGGGCCAGTCGATTGGCTTCCCGTTGATCAAACCTGGTCCCGTCAGGTGAGGTATAGATGATCTCATCATACTTACGCTGTGAGGAGAGATGTGAAATAGCCCGGTGAATGGGTTCGATAGACATGACCATGCCTGCCTCTCCTCCAAAGGCATAATCATCCACACTTCTGTGCCGGTCCAGTGAGTAATCACGCAGGTCATGAATATGGATCTCTGCGAGCCCTTTCTCCCTGGCTCTCTGAACGATGGAATGGTTTAGCGGACTCTCCAACAATTGAGGTAACACCGTAATAATATCGATGCGCATGGTACGCTGAATTTGTACGAAGATAGAACAGTTTTTTTCTGAAAAAGAGCCTGTTTGATGAAAAATCACTAATTTGTATGGTTTGCGGCCTACTAATCCTCTACCTGTTATGAAAAATTCTGATGAAAAAGATCCTCTGAACGAGAAGAAAAAGGAAGAAAAAAAGAAAGAAACCAACTCACCAGAAACCTTTAAAGAGGAGAAAGACAATGGTACTGAAAACCAGGTTGATCCAGTTGTGCCAGATACCGATACGTCTACTCAGGAGTCATCGGTAAAGGCTGACAGAACCCCTCAATCAGAACAAAAAACAGGTACCGGGGAAGCAGAACCACAACATCCGGATCCGGAACCACCCAAAGAACTTAAGAAATCTGCACCTGCCCAGCC
>Ga0210099_1000040_pt1 | contig 57814 bp, 44 predicted proteins | sample Joice_ThreeSqA_D_4_FD_184872 | JGI IMG/M metagenome (GOLD analysis project Ga0210099, IMG submission 184872) | Wetland microbial communities from San Francisco Bay, California, USA, that impact long-term carbon sequestration - Joice_ThreeSqA_D2... | ecosystem: Environmental > Aquatic > Marine >...
TGTTGTAAGACTTGAGAAAGCTCCGAAAGTTGCAGTATATGTTCCACCTGGTTTTCAACCCTGGGATGATGCTGTTACACTTGTTCTCGAGTATGCAAAAATTCCGTATGATAAAATCTGGAATGATGAAATACTCCGAGGAGATTTGAAAAATTATGATTGGCTTCATCTTCATCATGAGGATTTTACTGGGCAATATGGAAAATTTTATGCAAGTTTTTCAAATGCACAATGGTACGTTGATCAGCAGATGCAGTATGAAAATGACGCAAAGAAAAATGGTTTTAAAAAAGTCTCCGATATGATGAGATCTGTTGCACAGACTATAAAAAATTATGTTGGACAAGGCGGATTTCTTTTCGCTATGTGCTCTGCAACCGATTCTTATGATATCGCTCTTGCCGCACAAAATGTTGATATATGTGCTTCTATGTTTGATGGGGATGCTACGGATCCGAATGCCCAGGAAAAACTGGATTTTTCAAATACACTTGCTTTTGAAAACTTTAAGCTTGAAATGAATCCCTACGTTTATGAGTATAGTGATATAGATGTTCAGCCTTCTGAAATCGGCAATTTTAATAATGATTATTTTACACTCTTCGAGTTTTCTGCTAAGTATGATCCAGTCCCAACTATGCTTACTCAGGATCATGTAAATGTTATCCGCGGTTTTATGGGACAAACCACAATGTTTAGAAAAGAATTGATTAAAAAGTCAGTTATAATTATGGGAGAAAGAGAAGGAACTGATCAGGTTAAATATATTCACGGAAATTTCGGAAGAGGGATGTTCACATTTTATGGTGGTCACGATCCTGAAGATTATCAGCATGCAGTAGGAGATCCGCCGACAGAACTTAGTCTTTATAAAAATTCACCTGGCTACAGGCTGATTCTTAACAATATTCTTTTCCCTGCAGCCAAAAAGAAAAAACAAAAAACGTAAGTGAAAACCTTCAAGGTTAGCGAAGTGTTTACAGTCTTTACCCTTGAAGGTTAAAGTAATAGTTTCCTTTGTTTCCAGGTTGTTTGTAGTTTAGAGATATAAAAAACGGGTCAATTATTTGGAGACAATTCACTTGAAAAAAATAAAAGTAAAAAACAACGATAAGGGATTTGCCATTGGTAAAATAGTTTGTGTAGGAAGAAACTATGCCGAGCATGCAAAAGAATTAGGCAACAAAATTCCCGATAAACCCGTTTTATTTTTGAAGCCCCCATCTTCAATAATTTATTCGGGAGATAATATAATATATCCTGATTTCTCAAATGAAATGCATCACGAGGTTGAACTTGTACTTTTAATAGGGAAAGATGTAAGTAAAGCAAATTTAAAGGAAGCAGAAAATGCGATAATTGGTTACGGTGTTGGACTCGATATGACTTTACGCGATATTCAGAGTGAAGCCAAGATAAAAGGACATCCCTGGACAATTTCAAAATGCTTCGATACTTCAGCGGTCGTTTCTGATTTTGTATTGAAAGAGAATTGTACACTCACACTCGATGAAGAAATTTCTCTCTCTATTAATGGGATAATCAAACAAAAAGATCAATTAAATAAAATGATTTTTAATCCCGCTCAAATTGTAGAATATATTTCTTCGTTGATGATGCTTGAAGAAGGTGATCTCATTTTTACGGGAACGCCCAAAGGTGTTAGTAAGGTGAACAGGGGAGATAAACTAAAGGCTGATTTAACCGGTATTGCAAAGCTTGAGTGCAGTATAACCTAAAGATTATTTATTCAAACTTCCCAGAGCCCTTTTAATTAATTCTTCTAGAGAAATATCTTTCGATGAATTTAAAACTTCCCGTACTGCATTTTCCGCTTGCTTATAATTATAGCCCAAGGTTGTAAGAGCTGAAACAGCCTCACTCTTAATACTGTAGGAAATTCCTTTAGATTCCATCTCGGATATTTTATCAACTTTGCTTCTTAATTCAAGAACAACTCTTTCAGCAGTTTTCCTTCCAACTCCGGGAATTGCAACTATCCTGGAAATATCGCCAGCTTCAATTGCTTTTTTAAGATCATCAACCTGGATACCGGAAAGAACGCTCAAAGCAAGCTTTGGTCCGATTCCGCTAACACTTATAAGTAGTTCAAACATTTCTTTTTCTGTTTCTGCATAAAAGCCGAAGAGAGAAATCGAATCTTCTTTTACACTTGTATAAATGTGTAGAGAAATATCTTTCTTATCTGAGATATTTTCGAAAGTATTAATTGAAATGTTAACTAAATACCCAACACCACTTACATCTAATAAGAGTTTAGTTGGTTTAATTGAAATTATACTGCCGCTTAGAAAACCGATCATAGAAGATTTAAAAATTTAAAGATTAAAAAGATTGAAAAATTAGATTTATGTTAAATCAACAATTTAATAACGATAAATGAGCACATAATGACAACGAATGACGAATGACCAATGACTATTGACCAATGACCCGATCCGGGAACTGTTCAACAAAAGCTTTCCAGTTAGCACTTCTTTTTTTATGATTACCCATTCTGAATGCATGACAAAGTGCAACAGCAAGTGCGTCTGATTCATCATACTTCATTTTTATTTCTTTAGCTGAAAGCAAAGTTTTTATCATAAAAGAAACCTGTTCTTTTGATGCGGCACCTTTACCAACAACAGATTTTTTTATTTCTCTCGGAGAATATTCACTCATCGGGATTTTGCAATGGGCGGCAGCAAGTATTGCCGCTCCCCGGGCGTATCCAATTTTCATAGCGGATTGAACGTTTTTTCCATAAAAAGCCGTTTCAATTGCAAACTCATCGGGCTTATAAAGTTTTAACAAGTCTTTTATCTCATCGTAAATAACAACAAGTTTTTCAGAAAGAGATTTTTTCGATTGGAGTTTTATCAACCCGTTTTTAACAAGAGCAAAATTATTTCCTGTTTGCCTAATAATTCCGAATCCTGTGAAATTCGTCCCCGGGTCAACGCCAAAAATAATCATTAATATTTAAGCAGATTTATTTATTGTTTCCTCATCAATATCGGCATTGGAAAAAACATTTTGAACATCATCGTTTTCTTCAAGAGCCTCGATAAGTTTTATAACTTTCTCGGCATCTTCACCGGATACACCGATAAAATTTTGTGCAATCCACTGAAGCGAAGCATTGTCAATATTAATATTTTTTTCAACAAGGGCTTTCCTTACCGTTTCCAATGATTCTAACGAGGTTTGTATTTCATAAAAATCTTCTTCTGTCTGAAGGTCATCTGCACCGGCTTCTAAAATGATTTCCAATATTTCATCTTCAGTTTTCTCTTGTTTGGGTAGAGTGACAACACCTTTTCTGTTGAACATCCATGCAACAGAACCGGTTTCTGCAAGTGTTCCCCCGCCTTTTGAAAAAAGATGTCGTACTTCGGCAACAGTTCTGTTTTTGTTATCGGTAGCTACTTCAACAAGTAGAGCCACACCTCCGGTGGCGTAGCCTTCATAAGTAAACTCGTGGAAAGTAACACCCTCTAATTCGCCCGTAGCTTTTTTTATTGCTCTTTCAATATTATCCTGAGGCATATTAGCAGACTTTGCATTATCGACTGCAAGTCTTAATCTTGGATTACCCGCAGGATCGCCACCACCTTCTCTTGCAGCAATAGTAATTTCTTTAATCAGCTTGGTAAACATCTTACCGCGCTTGGCATCGATTGCAGCTTTTTTTCTTTTAGTCGTTGCCCATTTTGAATGACCGGACATTAAACGAACTCCTCTGATTTGATTCTAATATCTTTTAATTTGAATTGGGGAAATACTCTTCCGTCTTTTGATGTTTTATCAATTGTATATACTATATCTACCTTGAGATTTTCTTTCACAAGAGAGTCACAATATTCTCCCATATTAAATCCAATAGCATCAAAAACTTTTTCACAACCTTCCTGTTTAAAAGTAAGAATAAGATGATTGGAGCCGACGATTCTTGGCGAACTCGTAATGTTTACATCCTCACTGAGAAAAACAGGTCTCATATTTCCCGGACCGAAAGGGGAAAACTGGCTTAATATCTTAAGAAACTTCGGAGTTATTTCGGAAAGTTTTAATTTAGAGTCGATACGAATTTCAGGTAAGAGATTTTCTTCCTGCAGAGTTTCTTTAACAATTTTATTAAAACGGCTTTTGAATTCATTTAGCTTTTCAATTTCCACGGCTAATCCTGCGGCTGCCTGGTGGCCGCCAAAATGAAGTAGAAGATCGTCACACCTTTGAAGTGCTTCGTAAATATTAAAGTTTGAGATACTCCTTGCCGATCCTTTTGCAACTCCATCAACCGTTGTAAGCATAATGGTTGGCCTGTAATATTTTTCTACTAATCTTGAAGCGACAATACCAATAACTCCCGGGTGCCAATCGCTGTTGTGTAAAATTATAGCAAGTTCATTATGAAGATCTAAAGAATTTTCGACTAGATCGAGTGCCGTATCAAAAGTATCGACATCAATTTTTCTTCTTTCATAATTTTCTGATTCAAGAACCTGTGCAAGTTGTAATGCTTCCTGCTTATTGTTTGTTATTAAAAGATCAACAGCTCTATGTGCGTCACCCAAACGCCCAACTGCATTTATTCTTGGTGCAATTGTAAAAACGATCTGTCCCGTTGTTAAATCTCCCGCATATAACCCGGAGCTTTCAAATAATGCCTCAACTCCGGGGCGGGGCGAATCATTAATTAGGTTTAAACCTTCTCTAACAAGAACTCGGTTTTCATCAGTAAGCGGGACTATATCCGCAGCTCCCGCAAGAGCAACTAAATCAAGATACTTTAAGGGAAGAATTCTTTTTCCGATTCTATCTGCAATTCCCTCGGCAAGTTTAAAAGCAATGCCAGCCCCAGACAAATATTTAAAAGGGTACTTACAAGAAGGTTTTAAAGGATCGAGTATAGCAACTGCATTTGGCAAAATTTCCTTTGGCTGATGGTGATCGCAAATTATTACATCGATGCCAAGGCTGTTTGCATAATCGGTTTCTTCTACGGCTGTTATTCCGCAATCAACAGAAATTAATAAAGAAGTTCCGATATTTTTTGCATAGTCGATTCCTGCTGTTGATAGTCCATAGCCTTCTGTCAATCGTTTTGGAATATAAAATTCGACATTCGCATCAAGTTCTTTTAAGAAAAGGTAAAGAATAGCCGTAGAACATGTCCCATCAACATCGTAATCACCATAGATACATATTTTTTGATTTTCTGTGAGAGCATTAATTACCCGCATTGTTGCGGTATCCATTCCGTCCATTAAAAAAGGATCGTTGAGTGAATCAATAGAAGGACGGAAGAAAGCTCTTGCTTCAAAAAAATTTTTTATGTTCCTGATAACAAGAAGGCGGGCCAGAACTTCAGAGATATTAAGAGCATCCGCTAAAGATTTTACAGTGAAATCATCTTGAATCTCATGTAATTTCCAACGGCATTTCAACATAGTTTTTAAAGATTAAAAGAACAAAAGTATAGCTCAATTCTATAAGCCGAATTCTGTATCCTGCCAAAGACAGGCGGCAATTATTTATCTGGTCCCTGCATTACGGCAGAGCTTAAGCGGTCTACCCGGAAATCATTCAAAGCAGAACAACTTTGTTTTCTCATTTAAGAAAAAAGGATTTCCTTATTTGACCTTGCTTCGGGTGGGGTTTGCCCTGCCAATAATGTTACCATTATTGCGGTAGGCTCTTACCCTGCCTTTTCAACCTTACCACGCCAAGGCGGGGCGGTAATTTTCTGTGGCACTTTCCGTCGCATAAAAGATTACTCCTTTAACGCCCGGGTGTTACCCGGCACCCTGTTCTGTGAAGTTCGGACTTTCCTCCGCAAACTTAATTTTAATTTTAAGTTTGCAGCAATTGCCCGAATTGAACTATACCTTTATTCTAAAAAGTTTTTAGATTATACGAAAAAATTGAGTAATGTATGAATCTTTAAATATTAATTAAATTTATTTTAACAAATAACTAATTATACTTTAATTAATATAATAAATAGAGCTGACTAAAGCATTAAAAAACTGAGAGTAGGCAGGATAAGTTTTATTTAAAAACTTAGATAATCTATTACAAGAGCAAAAAGCTTATTACTTAAGCCTCTGGGTTTTCAGCTATTTCTGGAGAAACGAGAATTCTTCCGCAATATTCACAAAAGAAAAGTCTATTGTTTCTTCTTATTTCCAATTGTCTTTGCGATGGCACTATGTTATGGCAGCCTGAGCAAGCCGAACGCCTGATAGTGGCAACAGCTTTACCTTTTTTGGCTTTTCTTATTCTCATGTAAGCCGAGTAATCTGGCTTCTTCGTTTTTTCCACCATTTCTTTTCTCTGGGCTTTAAGCTTTGCTTCTTCTTTTTCATTTGCCTTAATGATTTCTTTAAGCTCGGCTTCTTTTTCCTTAAGCCCGACTTTTAATTCATCCAGCTGAGGTTTTACTTCTTCAGTTTCATCAGTAAGCCTTTTGCTTAAATCGGCAAGTTGATCATTTTCGGCTTCAAGCTTCTTAACATGGTCATCTGCATGATCAATTTCTTTTGTTAAAGCATCATACTCTTTATTATTTCTAACCTGGTAAAGCTGGGCTTTGAATTTCTTTTGATTTGCCTGAAGTTTTTCAATCTCTTCTTCATTTTCTTTTCTTTTATCGAGAGATTCTTTTTTTTCAGTTTCTTTTTTAGAAATGTCGTCCTTTATTTCGTTGATTTTGCTTTCAAGCGATTCAACAGCGTGTGGAAGGTCGCCTCGTAGTTCTTCAAGCTCATCAAGCTGATCATCTACTAATTGCAGTTCGTATAGAGTTCTTAATCTGCTAATCAATTTACTTTTGCTCCTAATTTATTATAAAAAATCACAGGGTTTGTACTACCGTTATATTTAAAAACTTTATTTTTTTTCTTTTTGATTAAGTCAGCCAGACGTTTGTTCACTTCATTTAGAGAAAAAATTTCTGTTTCGTAATGTCCGGCATCTATCAGAAGTATTTTTCTTTCATTATCAAAAAAGGTATGATATTTTATATCTGCAGTAATAAGTGCGTCTGCGCCTTTTTTTATAGCTGCCGGTATAACTTCAGAACCGGAACCGCCGCATACTGCAACAGTCTTAATCTTGTTTGTTTTTCCGGTTGTATATCTGAAGTTATTAATTTTTAAGCTTTTTGAAACGTGATTGAAAAATTCTCTCTGATTCATTGCCGTATGCAATTCCCCGATCGCACCAATTCCATAATTAACATTCTCATTATTAAGTGGATAAACATCGTATGCTATTTCTTCGTACGGATGAACACTCCTGATTGCAGATAATATTTCATTTAATTTCCAGGAATCAATCAGAACTTCTAGTTTAATTTCATCTGTTTTTTCATAATTAAGTTTTTTGCCAATCGAAGGAGATGTCTTTTTTGAACCCTTAAATGATCCTTGTCCCTTTGTTCTGAAACTGCAGTTGGAGTACTCACCAATAATTCCTCCGCCGTTTTCAAAGATTGCAGAAGCAACTTTTTCAATATGACCTTCAGGGACAAATACAATTAATTTATATTGTGCCGATTTAATGTTACTGAGAAAACGGAGGTTCGTAAGTTTTAAGGTTTTTGCCAGCTCAAAGCTTACCCCATCTTTTGTAAAATCGAGATTAGTGTGAGCAGAGAATAGAGTTATATCGTGTTTGATTAATTTTTCAACCAGTAACGAAGTATTATCTTGATCGGTATCTATTTTTCTTAAAGGATTAAAAAGCAGCGGATGATGTGTGATTATAATATTGCAATCTTTTTTAACTGCTTCTATAATAACTTTCATGTTCAGATCTAAGGCCAGTAGTATATTCTTAACCTTTCTTTTAGCGGAACCAACCTGCAAGCCAACATTATCTTTGTTCCAGGCTATTTCTTCTGGTGCCCAGCTTCGTATGTATTTAAAAATTTCTCCGCAAGTCATATAAAAAAAATGCACTCCTTATTTAGAAGTGCATTTTTTACTGTGTTAATATTTTGGTTTATCAGAGTTTCGGAAATATATACTTTTTAAAAACCTTAATTTCACTCTATTTTCTATTATCATATTAAGAAAGTAAATTTAATTTAATCTCCTCTAATATTCAATAAAGAATTGATTATTAATGAATTCATAATTATTGAACCGAAATCGGTGTTTCTATCCATTTTCCATCTTCCTTTATCAATTGAATCAGGGCATTTACGGCATCTTGGGAGGGAATATTTCTCTTTACTATATTTTTTTCACGATATAGTGTGATTTTGCCAACGCCGGATCCTACATAACCGTAATCGGCATCTGCCATTTCTCCTGGTCCATTGACGATGCAGCCCATTATAGCAATCTTTACTCCTTTCAGATGTTCAGTTCTTTTTCTTATCATTTCTGTTGTTTCCTGGAGATCGAAAAGAGTTCTGCCGCAGGATGGGCAAGCTATATATTCCGTTCTTGATATTCTTACTCTTGCCGCCTGGAGAATTCCGAAAAGAGTTCTGTTAATAATTTTTTCTTTTGATTCCTCTTTTAAGAATTTTCTTGTGTATTTGCTATTTGTTTCATCGGAAGAAAAGTTAGTTAAAACTTCAGCCCAAACCCCGTCTCCGTAGCCATCGATTAAAAGGGAACCAAGATCAGTTGAAGCAAATAATCTGAATTGATCGGAGCTTAAATTATTGTAAGAACGTTTTATTATAACCGGACTGGAAATCGCACTATTTATTAATTCAAAAAATGCTCTCCTTTGTTCAGCCATTCCATGTTCATTTTCTGTTGTAAGAATTAAAACAATGTTGTTGTCATTTTTTATTTTGTTTATAAAATCATTTGCAAGATTATTTAAATCAGCAGTAACAAATTTTAGAATATTTTTATCGATTTCAGAATCAAGAAATTCTTGTGCAGATAAAAGCGGATTGCCAGAATCCATTTCTTCTAATGTTAACCAGGAATTATAATCATAGATTGCCCGAAGACCATTTGGAATATCGAATGGTAAATTTTGTTTCCCCAGATAAAGTAAATCTGGAGCCATATCACCCATATTCCATTTATCAGTGATAGGATCATAAAAGTATCCGATATCAGAAAGATCTTTATGATTTTTAATTTCTCGTTTACTGTAATCTGCGACTACTCTTGCAACATTGGTGCTTCCAATTCCCGTGATCTCAAATGAATGTCTTTTTTCATATTCAAAAGGATTGAAAGGAGGTTCTTCTATTGATTTAATTTCAGCATGATTTCCTCTCAATTTATATCGATCGATCAATATTATTGCAACAGGAGCTTCGAATTCGGGATCTTCCGTAAGAGAAACTCTTACAGTATCGCCCAAACCATCTTCTAGCAAAGCACCAATTCCGAGCGAAGACTTAATTCTTCCATCTTCTCCTCCACCCGCTTCCGTAACGCCAAGATGAAGAGGATAATTCATTCCTTCTTCTTTCATCTTTTCAACAAGAAGTCTGTAAGCCTGAACCATAACCTGCGGATTACTCGCTTTCATTGAAAGGATTATATCATAATAATTGAGGTCTTCACAAATTCTTACAAACTCTAAGGCTGATTCAACCATTCCAAGAGGATTGTCACCGTATCGGTTCATAATTCTATCTGAGAGAGAACCGTGGTTGGTTCCAATTCTCATTGCAGTACCGTATTCTTTACAAATTTTTACTAACGGAGTAAATTTATTTCTTAATCTTTCAAGCTCTGCTTCATATTGATCATCTGTATATTCAAAGATTTCAAACTTTTTTCTGTCCGCATAATTTCCCGGATTAACTCTTACTTTCTCTACAATTCTTGCTGCAATTTCTGCTGCGTTCGGAGTAAAGTGAATATCAGCAATTAATGGAACATCATAACCACGGGCTCGTAATTCTTTTTTAATGTTTTCAAGATTTTGAGCTTCAAGCTTGCTCGGAGCGGTAATCCTTACATAATCACAACCGGATTCAACCATACGAATTGTTTGTTCAACAGTTGCTTTTGTATCCATAGAGTCGGTGATGGTCATAGACTGGATTCGTATCGGGTTATTTCCCCCGAGTGGAACATTTCCTACATGAACTTCTCTTGTTTTGTAGCGGGAATACTTAGTTAGACTAGTACAATATTCTTTAAACTTTGAAATAGTTTCTATCATAAATCAAAAAGTAAATACAAATTTTCTGTAAGATTGCGAATAAGTCGATTCCGTACACTTTGAGAAAGGAAATATAATAAATGAGTATTCGTATTAAAAGTTAATTGTGCAAGCTTAATAAGTTAATAATTAGTAATTGCATCAGCGTTTACCGCACCAAGTCTAAATAATGAATCTTGTAATTCTTCTGCATCAAGTTTGCGTTTGCCTAGTTCATATGAAAGTTCGTGAAGTTGTTGACTAAACCAATAAGAGGCTGGTTTAGACTTGAGGAATTCTATGTTTGTTATTCCATACTCGATCATTGCTCCCTTGCACATTTCACAAGGTTCATAAGTAGTTATTATTTTCATTGAGTCGCGACTTAGATGATTGAATGTTTGCAATCCAACATTCTTTATTGCATCAGTTATTGAATTTAATATTGCGTGTCCCCCGGCATCGGAATCTCTTACAACAGTATTATGCCCCCGCCCGATAATATTAAAGTTATAAATAAGAACAGCAGAAATTGGCAGGTCCCCGCTGCTAAGGGCTTTTTGTGCACTGCCATCTAATTCTAATCGATACCCCTTAATTAAGTTCTTTTTTGATGAAATTTTATAAAATTGTGCTCTAAAGGAGTAAACTGTAATTATCAGTAATAAAAATATGGATATAAATATAGCAACCTTTTTCAATTTTAATTTCCTTTTTTAATATTCCCTATAAATTTCCGTTTTTAATTAATTTAGCTGGTTTTCTTCCGGCTTAATTCTGACAGAATTTTAGTAACTTTCCATTTACCCGCATACAAGCCATTTGGCTGGCGGATTCATTTATTGAGCAAAAACTATGCGAATACCGGAAAGCAAAATAGAGGAAATTCGCTCCACAGCGAGCATTGTGGATGTAATTTCAGGCTACGTACAGCTCAGGAAAAGAGGAAGAAATTACATCGGATTATGTCCTTTTCATTCTGAGAAAACCCCTTCTTTTACAGTCAGCGAGGATAAACAGATATTTCATTGCTTTGGCTGTCATGCCGGTGGTAATGTCTTTAAGTTTTTAATGGATTATGAAAAAATATCTTTCATTGAGTCTGTTCAGGAACTTGCCGGACAATTAGGAATCGATATTGAATATGAATCAACTCCCGGTGATGGAAAGCAGAGTGAACAGGAAATTTTTTATGATATAAATACCGAAGCCGCAAAATATTTTTATAACAATCTGCACAACTCCGGCGAAGGGGAAATCGCAAGGAAATATCTCCAGGAAAGAAAAATAAAACCCCAAACAATGAAAACTTTTGGTTTGGGTTATGCATTAAGAGGATGGGAAAACTTTTTGAATTTTGCGAGAGAAAATAAACTGGACATAGACAAAATAGTTGAACTTGGAATTTTAATTAAGAGCGATGACGGAAGATATCATGACAGGTTTGCCGGGAGATTAATTTACCCTATCTTTTCCCCAAATGGAAGAGTTGTTGCATTTGCGGGAAGAGTTCTCGACGAAAGAGAAAAAGCGGCAAAGTATTTAAACTCACCGGAATCTTCTGTTTATACCAAAGGAAGAATTTTATACGGACTTTCTTTTGCAAAAGATGAAATAAGAAAACTCGACAAGGCAATTCTTGTTGAAGGATATATGGATCTTATTTCTCTTTTCCAGGCAGGAGTAAAAAATGTTGTCGCGGTTTCAGGGACCGCTTTAACAGAAGAACAGGTTCAGCTTCTTTCGCGTTATACTAAAAATGTAGTTTTACTTTTTGATGCAGACACCGCGGGAATTAAGGCTTCGATGAGAAGCATTGAACTTTTGTTGAAAAAAGATATTGAAGTTAAGATTGCTGCACTTCCGGGAGGAGAAGACCCCGATTCTTTTATTAACAATTATGGGAAAGAAAAATTTGAAGAGATAGTTTCTTACGCGCAAAATTTTCTTGAATATCAATCAGGATATTTTGAAAAACAAGGATTGTTTAATGATTCTGCTGAAATGACAAAGGCAATAAGAGAGCTGGTAAAATCCGCAGCATTAATTAATGATGAGCTGAAACGGAATCTTTTAATAAAAACTATTGCAAAGAAATTTGGCTTGCGTGAAATACTAATTGAAAACGAATTAGAAAAAGTTTTGAAGAAAGAAAGAACAACAGTAAAAATTTCCGGGTCAACAACAAATGAAAATGCAGCAAAAGAAATTCTTAATGTTCCTTCTGAAATAAATATTAGCGATTCTGAATTCAGTACCGAAAAAGAAATTGTAAAACTTCTCTTTGAGGGAAACAAAGAAATTCTTGAGCTAATAATTCACTACGTTGATCCATTTAGTTTTAGTGTACCGTATAACAGGGAATTGTTAACATTAGTAGCGAATGCTTTTGATGAGGGTGAAGATATTATTGCCGGAGCTTTACTCGATAAACTGGATGATGAAAAAGCCAAATCTTATTTAAGGGAAATAACTTTTGAAAAATATGGCATCAGCAGAATATGGGATGATATTCATCCGGGGGCGGATGCAAAGCAGGTTCTTATGAAATATGCAAAAGATACGTTAAAAAAATTCAAGCTTCAGCAAATAGACAGGGAAATAAATGAAAATCATAAAAGACTTGAAGAAACAACAGAAGAAAATGAAAAGCTTCTAATAATGAAAAAGAAAGTAGAGTTAGAAAAGGATAAACTTGCAGTTATTAAAGAATTAAGCAGCGAAGAAGTTATATAAGAATAACTCCTTTCGCTGCCATTTTAATGTTTTATTTTGAAGCCGGTATATCGTGTTTTATTTTTGCCCACATCTCATCGAATTTAAATCCCTTGAAGTTTGGACTTTCTTCATTATGGCATTTCTTGCAAAACTCTTCTTTGTTTTCATAAAGAAGAAGACCGTTTGCTACAGCTTCCTTTTTATCTTTCATAATTTTCATCGATTTATATTCAGAACCTGGTCCATGGCAGGTTTCGCACTGAACTCCGTCTTCGACAGAAAATTTAGCGTCTTTCATGGAAGCATCTACATTGTAGCCTGAAGCGTGGCATTTCAAACACTCTTCTGTTTCAAAAGCTTTAGTTTTGAATCCTTTTTCAGCAGCAATTTTGTTTGCATCATCAGTTAATAAAGTTTTATAAGCCTGTGCGTGTGCGCTCTTTTCCCATATTCCTAATTGCTCTCCTTGCTTTTCACTTTTATGGCACATACCGCATGTTTTTGCGCCAACATAGCTTGGACTTTTATCGGCCGTCTTAGTGCCGGATGAAAAACCGAATTGGAGAACTATTAAAAACGAGAATACAAATGATATAATTAATTTGGTCATGGTAACCCCTTCATTAATGTGTAAATAAATTTTGTCCTTTTCTTATTAAAAATTCTAAAATCAATCAATATTGGTAAAACTACGAGAAAAATTAGTTTAAATAAAGTTATTTCCTCGTTTATTATTTAAAATGTTTTTTGTTCCATAAAAGAATAAAAATTAAGAAAATATTTCAAAATAGTTGGTCTTTGGTTAACTTTAGGAAACATCTATTTTTAATTAAAATCTTTATAATATGAATTACAGGATGGCAAAAACAGGGAAACTTATGATTGAAATACTTCCGGATAAGTGTGATTTCTGCGGATGCTGTGTTGGAGTTTGTCCCGAAGATGCAATTGAACTGAAAGAAGCTGAAATATTTATTATCGATCCAAGATGTACGAATTGTGCAAAGTGTGTGTGGAGTTGCCCGATTGAAGTTATTAAGTTTAATCGGGATGGAGTCTTGGTTTGAATCTCAAATTTCAAAAGTCAAATCTCAAATCCTTGAATTTTTAATATTTGGAATTTGATATAAACGATGAAAAAAGATTACGACATAATAGTAGTTGGTGCAGGACCCGCCGGAAGCATAGCTGCTCGATTTGCTGCAGAACAAGGTGTTTCTGTTTTAATGCTCGAGAAAGATAGGGATGTCGGTTATCCCGTTAGATGTGGAGAAGCAATAAGCAAAGCAGGAGTTGAAGAATTTATAAAACCTGATCCTAAATGGATAGCTTCAACAATAAGTAAGTTTTCGTTTAATGCACCTGATGGAACAGAAGTTATTCTTGATTTTGGCGAAGCAGGCTATGTACTTGAGAGAAAAGTTTTTGATTATGAGCTTGCAAGAACTGCAGCTGATTCCGGGGCAGAGATTTTGACAAGAGCCTATGTAAATGGATTATTATTCGATGACGGAAAAGTTTCCGGTGTTAAATATGAATACCAGGGTGAGCAGAAGGAATTAAAATCAAAAATTGTAATTGCTGCTGATGGTGTTGAATCAAGAGTTGGGAAGTGGGCGGGATTAAAAACACACTTAGATTTTAGAGATATGGAAAGTGCAGTGCAAATTACCGCAGCCAATATTCCTGTTAAACAGGATACCTTGTATTTTTATTTTGGCCAGGATTTTGCCCCACAGGGTTATTTTTGGATTTTTCCCAAAGGGAATAATAAAGCAAATATTGGGCTTGGAGTAAGCGGATTGATTGGAAAGAAAAAATCCGCACTTTCTTTTTTAAATGATTTTATGGGAAAATATTATCCTGCTGCCCCGATTCTAACCACAATTGCCGGGGGAGTTCCCTGCAGTATAACATTAGAAAAAATTTCTGCTCCGGGGATTATGCTTGTCGGCGATGCTGCCCGTCAAGTTAATCCTTTAAGCGGCGGAGGAATTGCAAGCGGAATGATAGGTGGCAGTATTGCAGGTAAAATCTCTGCCGAAGCCGTAAAAATGAATAAACCTGATCATGTTTTAACTTATGATAAAGCATGGACAGAAAGACTTGGTAAACGTCATGAAATCTTTGACAGAATTAAAAACGGTATTTATAATTTCTCAGATGAAAAGCTTAACAACATTGCACGGGCAGTTAACAAAGTTCCTTATGAAAAAAGAAGTCTTGGAAAAGTATTTACTACTGCATTAATAAATCAACCTTCTTTGCTATTTGATGTTGCAAAAGTTTTTATAATCTAAATTCAAACCAATTCATTTTTGTTTCTCTTTATCTTTTTGATATTTTTAGTTTAAGTATTTATCTTATTTAATGGGAAAAGATCAACAAAATAATTCCGGCCATAATCGTTCTCTCGATAAAATAATACAAAATTTTATCGGTGTTTTTAAGGATCAGTTTTTCTGGCTCACCGATAATTCAGGTAAAACATACTTTTCTGAAAATCTTTTTGATGTTACAGGTTATTTAAGTGATGAAATAAATTCACTACAAGAAATTGTTCTTAAAGCAGATCTTATAGATTACGAAAGAACTGTAAGCGCTTTTGAAAATAATTTGTCAAAAGATGAAATCAGCTTTGAATCGAGGATAGTAAATAAAGATAAAAAAATAATCTGGATTGATATAAACTTAAAGACTTTTCGTGACGAAAGTGGTAAAATCAATAGGAGTGTAGGAAGAGCTATAGATATATCTGAAAAGAAATCAAAAGAAACCAGGCTAGAGGATGAAAACGAAAATCTAAGGCAGCAAAATTCTGCAAAGAACAAATTTCTTAATTTACTTTCCCACGACCTTAAATCTCCTTTTACAAGCATCCTTGGTTTTACTGAAATATTGATGAAAGAAGCTTCTCTTTCAGAAAGCGAAAAAGACGAATATTTATCTTATATATATGATTCTTCCGGCAAACTTTTAAAGCTAATAAACTATTTACTCGATTGGTCAAAACTACAAAGCGGAAAGCTTCAAATAGATTCTGATCGCATTAGTGTGCAGGGATTAGTTTATAATTCGGTATCTTCTTTAACAGGAACAGCCGTTAGGAAGGATATTGATATTAAAGTAGATATAGATAATTCGCTTAACATACGTGGTGATGAAAGATTACTCGGCATCGTTATGATGAATCTTCTTAGTAATGCGATTAAATACTCACAAAGCAAATCAAACGTTTATGTAAAGGCGGCTCCTTTTAATGAAAATTTTATTGAGTTTTCAGTGAAGGATGATGGAGTTGGGATTCCCGATAAGCAGAAGATAAAAATGTTTAAAATAGAAAGTATGTTTTCTACTGAGGGAACTAATGGCGAAAGGGGAACGGGGTTTGGATTAACGTTTGCAAAAGAAATAATAGAAAAACATGGTGGCGAACTTTGGTTCTATTCCGAAGAAGGGAGTGGAAGTGAATTCCATTTTACAATACCATCTTCTCCGGAAAGTATTCTCCTAGTTGAATTGGAAGATAGCTTAAGGGAATCTGTTATTAAAATTCTGAAAAAAGAATATCCTGAGAAAACTATTATTACGCAAACAGTAAACGAAGTAATTGATAATGCAGGGACATTGTTTCCCTCTGTTATTATATTATCGCATGAAAATGCTTTAATAAATGGGGCACAATTGATAGGAACTCTTTTCAAGAATAGAAACCATTCGGCTTTAAAGATTATTGTAATTAGTGAAGAGATAACCGAAGATCTTGAAAATATATATAGAGAGTTCGGAGATGCAATTCTTGTTAAGAAATCGAATGCCAAAAAGCAGCTCGCTGAAGATTTGAAACAACTTATATTATAAATAACGCTACTTTCCTAAAATTCCAAATTTATCTGGTATTGCTTATATTTCAAATAAAAACAGGAGAAGATTTTGAATATTGCAGTTATAGGAACCGGGTATGTTGGTTTGGTTACCGGAACTTGTTTTGCGGAAACAGGTAACAATGTAAGTTGTGTTGATATAGACGAAAAGAAAGTTGAAAAACTTAAAAACGGGATAATACCGATTTTTGAACCTGGGCTCGATCTAATATTTGAAAGAAACATTAGGGAAAAAAGACTTACTTTTACAACCGATCTTTATGAAGCGGTAAGAAAATCTGAAGTTATTTTTCTCTCTCTTCCAACTCCGCAAGGTGGTGATGGTAAAGCGGATTTAAGTTATGTTCTAAAAGTTGCTGATGATTTAGGTAAATTATTTAAAAAAGAACCAAAGATAGGTTATAAGATTCTAGTTGATAAAAGTACTGTTCCTATAGGAACAAGTGATAAAGTAAGAGCAGCTGTTAAAAAACACGCGCCCGATTTTGATTTCGACGTAGCATCTAATCCTGAGTTTTTGAGAGAAGGAATGGCAGTTGAAGACTTTATGAAACCGGAACGTGTAGTAATTGGAACAAGTAATCCAAAAACTAAAAATACATTAGATTTACTTTATGAGCCTTTTGTCAGATCCGGAAATCCGATTTATTTTATGGATGAACGTTCTGCCGAGATGACAAAGTATGCTGCAAATTCTTTTCTTGCTGCAAAAATTTCTTTTATGAATGAGATTGCAAATTTATGCGAATTAACCGGCGCCGATGTTGATAAAGTTAGAAAAGGAATGGGTTCTGACTCAAGAATTGGAAAAAGATTTTTGTTTCCCGGTGTTGGATATGGCGGTTCTTGTTTTCCCAAAGATGTAATGGCTTTGTGGAATACTTCTTCTGAATACAATTATGATTTTAAAATACTAGAGTCTGTAATTAACGTTAATAAAAAACAGGCCGAGTTATTCTATAATAGAATAAAAAAACATTATAAGGAAAATATTAAAGGTAAGCATTTTGCTATGTGGGGACTTGCATTTAAACCCAATACCGACGACGTAAGGGAAGCGCCCTCCCATGCAATAATTAAAATGTTATTAAAAGATGGTGCAACTGTTAATGCTTATGATCCGGAAGCTATCGAGACTACAAAAGTAATTTTAGGAAATAAAATAGAATATTCAACTCATTCTTATGATGCTTTACAGAAGGCTGATGCATTAATTATTGTTACGGAATGGAATGAATTTAGAACTCCAAACTTTGCCAAAATAAATGAATTACTTAAAAAACCAGTTATTTTTGATGGTAGGAATCTTTATGATCTTGATAAGATGAGAAATTTGAAATTTAATTACTATTCTGTTGGCAGGGAAACAATCAAGAATTAACCCGTGCAAAAAATTGAACAAAAAGAATTAAATAATTTGAATGAAATTAAAAACGGAAATAAATCCTGGTTCGCTTTATATACCAAATCGAGAAGCGAGTTTAAGGCCGCTGAACAAATTCATTCAGTAGGGGTTGAATATTATCTTCCTGTAATCACCAAGTTAAAGCAATGGAGCGACAGGAAAAAGAAAATAAGTGAACCATTGATTCGGGGTTATATTTTTATTTTTGCCAATGAAAAAGAAAGGCTACTTTCTCTTGAACAATATTCGGTAGTGAGATGTATTTCCGAAAGAGGTAAGCCTGCAAGAATTCCTGAATGGCAGATTGAAAACCTGAAAAAAATGTTAAACACTCATTCAGATGTTCTTGTTAAAGAAGGACTTGTGCCGGGAGTGAAAATAAAAATCAAACAAGGACCTTTTGAAGGTATTATTGGAACTCTCCAGGAGATTGACAATCACAAAACTTTAGCTGTGAGTATTGATCTTCTTAACAGGTCCGTTATTGCTTATCTTTCTAAAGAAAGTGTTATAGAAATAATTAAAGATTAATTATGCTTAATCAAAAAGAGTTATCTTCTTTATCAAAAGGAGATGTTGTTGATCATTTCTTGTTGATAAAGAAATTCGAGATTCGTTTAACAAAACAGAACAAGCAATATCTTAACATCGAACTCGGGGATAAATCGGAAACGCTTAACGCAAATATTTTCGATAGTTTCGGCGATATATATAATTCCTTTAATAATGGTGAAATAGTAAAAGTTAAAGGAATGATAGATGAATACCAAGGGACAAAACAGATAAGAATAAGTTACCTTGATCCCGTTACACCTGCCGATGACCTTTCAATAAATGATTTTCTTCCTAAATCGCTAAAGGATCCTTCCGAAATGAAAGAAGAATTTCTTAAAAGGATAGACTCTCTCTCGGATTATTATTTAAAGACTTTAATGAAAACAATTTTTAGTGATGATAGATTAGAAAAATTTTTAACGGCTCCCGCTGGAAAGTCATGGCATCATGGATATATTCATGGACTAATTGAACATACACTAGAGATTATTAAAATTTGCGATCTGATGTGTGACTTTCATTCCGAATTGAACAGGGACTTGTTAGTTGCAGGAGCAATGATGCACGATTTCGGTAAAACCGAAGAATTGAAATATGATAGTGCATTTGAATATACCGATAAAGGAAAATTGATCGGACATATTGTAATATCTGCTATGATAATTAATGAAGAAGTTAAAAAGATTAAGGGATTTCCGGAGGACTTAAAAAATTGCTTGCTTCATATAGTTCTCAGTCATCAAGGTAAACTTGAATACGCTTCGCCTGTTGTTCCCAAAACATTAGAAGCAATTACTCTTTACCAGGCAGATGAATTGAGTGCTAAAGTTAATGCTTATAAGAATGCTCTTTCAACTCAAAAAAAAGCTGACAGCAAGTGGACCAATTTTATTGGACTCGCATCGACAGATTTGTATAAGCATGGAATCTCACCGGAAATGGAAGAACCGATCAATAAATCCTTGTTTGATTAATAAAGTAAGTCATGCTGAATTCATTTAAGCATCTTCCTGAGTATAGAATTTTCAAAAATCTTTCAAACAAATCAAAAGATTCTCAATTCTTTTCCATAGGGGAAAGAATTTTAATAATAATTTTTAAGCACAAATTTAATTTTTCAGACCGATTTTTTTAGACAAGCGTTGGAGTTCATTATGCTCTTCATCGCTTAAGGCACTCATTTCATCTGTAGCAGCCTTAAGAAATTTTGGAAATATTTTACTCATTATTTTATTTCCAGCCTTAGTAAGATGAATGGTAAAATATCTTCTATCCTCTTTGCCGCGAACTCTTTTTACATAACCCAGTTTTTCAAGATTGTCTATAACAAGTGTAATATTTCCACCGCTTCTAAAAACTTTTTCCCCAATATTTTTTTGGGTTAAAGGTCCCGAATGATAAAGAGTATCAAGAACATAATACTGACTTTCAGTAATTCCAGTGGTATCAATTGCTGAAAGAACACGGCTTCTCACCGAATCCGCCGCTCTTGTTATCTTTATTAATGAGTTTAAGGCGTTTACTTCTTTTTTTGTCCCTTTATATTTTGTACCCATATTAAATAAAATTTTATAGTTAATAATTAACTTTTTTTCCGTGCTGACAGTAAATTTAAAATACCTGTAAATAAAACTGCACCTATAATAGCCCATAAGACAGGGAAAGAAATTCCACCGATTTCCAGAATCCCAAATTTGTCTAATCCAATTTTATGTGCTAACCATGTGCCTAACAAAGCTCCTATGAATCCAACTACAATGGAAATAAAACATCCACCTTTTGAATATCCTGTAAGTGAGCGTCCGATTGATCCTGAAATGCCTGCAATCAAGAGAAGAAGAAAAAATTCGATGACTGACATATTCCCTCGAAGAAACTTAGAATATATTTCTGTTTATTGCGATTATTTACAGAAATTATCGTTTCATCTTATAAGCTTTAATATTAAGCTAATCTCAATTTAATCATAAAAATGTATTTGTAAAGGGCATAAATGGTGGTAGGTTTTTAATATGCTGTTTTATGTAATAATAAAAAAGAGTTGACTGATTTCTTAAAAAATCAATCAACTCAAAACTTAAATAAAACTATTCTAAGCTAGAAAACTACATCCCCTTCATCTTTTTAGACATAGCTCCAATCATATTTGGTGGAACAGGATCAGGGACTTTGTTATGAATTGCAGGAAGTGAATGTAAATAAGCGAATATAGTTTTCAAATCCTGATCGGTCAGTTGACCAATAAATTGCCAAGGCATAGGAGGAAGTATTGGTCTGCCTACTCCCATATGTTTACCTGTCCGCAAAGCTTTAATAAAAAGTTCGGGAGTCCAGGACCCAAGTCCCGTTTCATCATCGGGAGTTAAGTTTGCAGTATATGAAATGCCCCATGGTCCGACCCACGCGGTGAAATTTGTTCCACTTGTTAATACCCATTTGCCGGGTTGAACCATTGAAGTATCGATTGCTGCGAGCACATCATCAGATGGGTGACCGGAAAGAAGTCTTGTTGTATCCGGAACAGGCCCCATAGCTGTCATGACTTTTGGTGAATGACAATCATTACAACCCCCCAAATTTACAAGGTATTTACCGTGTGCAATCATTTCATCTTGCGTCATTTCTTTTTCTTTTGGACCGCAATTTATCTGGAAGAGTATAAAGAAAAGAAAGAAAGAGAGAAAAGATAAAGAGAACAGAACTCGCCTCATCATGAAAACCTCCTTAAAATGATTTGTTATAAAGGAACAACTTGTTCATCTGAACATATCTTTATTAATGGAACAAGATAATTTTCAGGTTATTCATTTGCATCTTTAAACGGAATTAATCTGCCGGGTAGAAAATCATATTTGTTGCAATCAAAGTCAATCTTTTCTTTTATATTTTTTAGGACACTTTGTAATAGCATCTTTTGATACTATAAATTGAAACAAAATTAATGAAAGACCGGTTTATAAGTCTTTTAATATCTTATTACAAGTTCTTTATAAGTAAATTAATTATTTAAAATTGCCATTTTAAGTTTCAGGCGTTAATAATCAGGAGGAGTTGGTCCCCGCTCTTTTTACCGTTCTGGAAATAATCAAAAAAAGGGATCAAAATGTTATTTCTTATTATTCTTCTTGTGGGCTTTAATTCAGCGGCCCTTCCGCAATCTAACCAGGGAACTATTATAGGGAGAGTCGTTAACACGGCAGATAAATCTCCTCTTGTTAGTTGTAATATATCTATAAAAGAAAACAACCCAACCGAAAACAAATTCTCAACCGGAACAATAACAGATTCAACAGGAAGATTTAAAATTAATATTCCTTTTGGAAGTTATATCTTAACTGCAAGTTATGTGGGATATGAAACCCTTAATGAATCCTTTCTTTTATCTAAAACCAACAACAGAGTAAACATTTTAATTGAGCTTAAGCAAACAGCAATTTTAGGTAAAGAAGTAACTGTAACCGGAGAAAAAAATGAGTCTTCCACGATTATTCAAAAAATAGAACCAAGAGACCTACAAAAAATGCCCACAATTTATAATGATGTATTGCGTGCAGTTCAGATTCTTCCAGGAGTAACAACTAATAGTGAACTTAGCAGTGGCTATAATGTTCGCGGCGGCAGTTTTGATGATAACCTTATTTATCTTAATGGTTTTGAAATCTATAGACCGTTTTTACTTCGCCTTGGTGTTGAAGAAAATAAAACATTACCAAACCCCGATCTTGTTGAAGAATTCAGGTTCTACAACGGATCCTTTCCGGCTTCTTATGGAGATAAAATGTCTTCTGCACTTGAGGTGAATTATGATGTGAGTAAAGTAGATTCATTCAGCGGTTCAGCTAATGCTGATTTTCTTAGTGCAGGATTAACCATAAAGAATAAAACTGGAGTTTTAAAATATGCAGGCGCAGTAAGATATGCTTATCCCGGCTTGTTCTTAAATGCACTCCAAACAAACGGTGATTACAAACCCGCCTTTAAGGATATTCAATTCATTGCGAATTATCCCCTGAGTTCAAAAAATAAGTTAGAAATACTTTTGCTATATGCCGATAATAAATTTGATCTCACGCCGACCGATTGGCATGGGAACTTTGGGGGTTTTATGCGCGGTGATTTCAGGGGAGTTGATATCTTTTACAATGGGGAAAGAAAATATACTTTTAATACAGGATTGGCTGGGATAAAATATTCATACATGATAAACAGTGATGCTCAAATAGAATTTTCAGCAGCACGTTACAATACAATAGAAGATGAATATTCAAAGATCTACTCAGATTATTATTATTTGCCAGATGCTAACGATGCTTCTAATAGGGAATATATTAAATCAGCTTATGAAAATATTAACAACAATCTTAATCTTGTCAGCTATCAACTTAATCCCGAATTGAAATTGAAAAAAGATGATCATTTATTTTCAGCCGGATTAGATATTCGTTTAACAGATTTGAAAAATAAAGTTGATGAATCATTTTCTGAAAACAGTGATTCTTTATTATATGATTTGCCTTCCGACAGGTACATAAACGATAAATTCAAATTGAATTATTATTCGGCTTTTCTCCAGGATGATTTTAAACTTGTAGAAAATTTATTTATTAATGCAGGCATAAGAACAAATTATTATGAATTCAATAGAGAATTTCTTATTAGTCCGAGGGCCACAATAAGTTATACAATCTCTCCGATTCATAATTTAACTTTTAGCTGGGGATATTATTATCAGCCGCCGTCGTATCCTGAGTTAAGAAATAAAACTGTAACAGAAGGGATTAATTTAAAAGCACAGAGGTTAATTCATTACGCCGCGGGTTGGGAATACCGGTTTAAAGAAAAACTAAAGTTTAATGTTCAAGCCTATTACAACAATCTTAGCAAATTGATTCCATATTATATCGATCGTGAAAAAACAGAATACCTTGATGCAAATAGCGATGAGGGATTTGCTTACGGTTTTGAATTGACAGTGCAGGGTGAGCTTGTCGAAGGTTTGAATAGCTGGATAGGGTACGGTTATCTTAATACAAAAGAAAGAACTAAACTTGCAGACGGGACTTTCACTGATTATCGTCCAAGATTAACCGATCAAAACCATACGCTTCAAATTTTTCTACAAGACAGAATTAAGAAACATCCGAACTGGCAATCACATTTTCGTTTGATATTCGGTAGCGGCTATTTATATAATAGCAGGGAAATTGTAACAGACCCGGAAACTGGAAGAGAGTACCTAAAAGTATCAGTAGATAAAGTGTATACTATTCCCTTTTATTTCCGAGTTGATATGGGACTGTCTGCAAATTTTGATATAGGAAATTCTAAAAACCTTGTTGTAATAGCTGAAGTATTAAATTTATTTGACCACAACAATTATGGCGGATATCGTTTTGTCCAGATGTCATTACAAGATCCAAGCGAAAGAAATACTATAAGAACCATCGCTGTGCCCCAGGTATTAAGCAGTAGGTTTTTTAATATTGGTCTGGAATTAAAGTTTTAAAATGACTTAATTTTTAAAATCCAATCAACGGTTTATTGATAACTTTCGACAGCATCTTTAAGATTACTAAATATTTGAAATACTTTGTCCATTCTTGTAAGATGCAGCATTGAATATCCACCTTGATCCGGCCATACAATTCTTAAATCTCCATCCAAAGATGTAACTTTTTTTAATGTGTTTACGAGTGCACCCAGAACACTTGAATCAATGTATTCACATCTTGTTAGATTAATAATGAGTTTTGTTTTATTTGAATTTATTATGTCCGAAAGAAATTTACTTAATGGGCGCGCATCTTCCATCGTGGCTCTCGACAAATTAATATTTACTATATATATATCGTTGTAACCAAGACATTCAAAGCAATTGTCATCAAATGAATTTGAAGATGCGGATGATATAAATGTGCTTTTTGATAATATCTCGTCATCCTCACTTAAGATTTGATTCTCTGATATATTTTCGTGAATTTCGGGTGAAATGGTGTCATTGTTTTCTAAATCTATGTTGGTATCTATACTCGGTTCATTGGCTGCCATATCTGGCTTAGAAATTTGATCTTCAGTTTTATAGATTTTAGATCCCTCGCCGGGTGAATTATTAAGGTTTTCGAGTTCTCTATTTAAATTAGATATCTGTTCATCTTTTACTTTGATTTCATCCTGATACGATTTTTTTGCCGCAGTCAAAATCTTAACTATTTCAGAGTTAGTTGATTGCAGCTTTTCCATATCATCTTTTAGCTGCTCTATTACCCTTTCTTTTTCTATGATATTATTCCTGGCTTCTTCTACTTCATTTCTTGAATTTTCAGATTCCCTGGAGCTTTTATTCTCATTCTCTTCTATAATCTGTTCCAGGTTTTTTATCTTATCTAAGAGACTAATCTTTTCGTTATTTAATTCAATAAGATCATTTTCTTTTTGTGAGAGTTGAACTGATACGGAATCCAAATCGTGTGCTATTGAATTTTCAAGATTATTAATCTGATCATCTTTGCTTTGCAGGGAAACTTTCACTTCACTCAGTTCTTCCTGTAATTTTGTTACTTGTTCGTTGAATTCTGCATTCTTTCTTTCTTTGATTTGTTCCAGGCTTCTTATTTTTTCTAAAAAATCACTCTTTTCGTTGTTTAATTCAGTGATGTTCTTTTCTTTTTCTGAAAGTTGAGCCAAAACTGAATTTAAATCGTCTTTTAATTTTTGTAATTCAGATTGATCTACAGCATCATTTTTTAATTGAGCGATTGAATTTTCAAGATTATTAATCTGATTGTTTTTACTTTGCAAAGTTGTCGCTAAATCATTTAGTTCGTTCTGAGATTTTGCAATTTGAGAATTAAGTTCTGCATTTTCCCTTTCTTTTTCTGAAAGCTGAGTTAATGCCGAATTTAAATCGTCATTCAACCTTTGCAATTCAGATTCATCAATCGCATCATTTTTTAGTTTTGCAACAGTGCTTTCAAGATTATTAACTTGATCATTTTTACTTTGTAAGGCGGCTTTTGCTTCGTTAAGTTCTTCTTGAACCCTTATAACCTGCGTATTGATTTCTGCAATTTCTTTTTCTTTAATTTGTTCCAGGTTTCTTATTTTTTCTAAAAAACCGTTCTTTTCATTATTTAACTCAAAGCTTTCTTTATCCCTTTGTGAAAGCTGATTTGATATAGAATCTAAATCATCTTTTAACCTTTGTAATTCAGATTGGTCAGCCCACTCGGATTTCATTTTTGCAATTTCATTCTCTAAATTGCTAATTTCATCATTCTTGCTTTGTAGAATAGAGTTTAAGCCATTTAGTTCTTCTTGAAGCGTTGTAACTCTGGAATTAAGTTTTGCATTTTCTTTATTCTTTGTTTCAATTAAGCTGGCCTTTTCTTCAACGTCTCCTGATATTACATCAATTTCATCCTTGGCATTTGTAAGTTGAGAGTTGAGACCAGATATTTTTTCTTTTAATTGCGTTTCTGTCTTGAGAAAAATTTCCGATGATTTTTTTAATTCGCTAATCTCATTATTCAACTTACTTATTGTATTGACATGTCTATTAATTTCATTTTGATTATGCCATACGCCTTTCGCAAATTCACCTATGTCTTCAGCAAACTTGTTTATAATGGTTCCCTGTCTATTAATTTCATTTTGATCATGCCATACATCTTTGGCAAATTCACCTATGTCTTCAACAAACTTGTCAATGATAAACTCTTGCCTATTAATTTCATTTTGATTATGCCATACATCCCTGGCAAAATCGCCTATATCTTCAATAAACCTGTTTATTATCTCTTCTTTTCGGGAGGATTCTTTTTCTGAATTCTTTAACTTCTCTTCATATTCTGCAATTTTATGAGACTGATTTAAAATAAATTCATCTTTATTTTTTTCTTTTTCTTTTTGACCGTTAAGTTGATTTTGCAAGCCCTTTAACTTGGACGATAAACTTTCGATCTCTTCATCCCTTTTTTGAAGGGAAAGATGTAGTTCATTTGTTTCAGTCTTGCCCTGATTAATAATATCGTTTTGTTCAGAAATGATATTATTTTTATTTGATATGTCTTCATTAAGCTTATTAAAGCTAATTTCTTTTTCTGACAACTTCCCTGTCAGCGCTTCAATCTTTTCAGAATATTTTTTAAGACTTGTCTCTTGTGTTTTGATTAACTCTTCATGGTCTTTGTTGTCTTGTAGAAGCTTTGAACTGATTTCATCGAGATTGGAGATTGTCTTTTTCTTCTCTTCAAGTTCGCTTTCAAGTTCAGATGCAGCCGAACTTTTCTTTTGTAATTCGGATTCCAGCTTTTGAATATTAACCTTGTTCTTGGCGTCTTGTCTCGATAGCGAGTCTATCTTTTCTGTATACTCTGATTTTAATACTTTTAATGCGTCTATCTCTTTTTCTATTTCAATGATTCTATAACTTTGCCAGCCTAAAATTTCATTCTTCTCTTTATCCAAAGAGATATATTTACTCTCCTGTTTTCTAAGTTTTTCTATTTCATCCAGTAGTTTTTTGTTTTCATCTTCATAAGCCGATAAAGCAGACTGTATTTTATTTCTTTCCTTATCAAGTAAGGTTAAGTCTTCATTTAACCTGGAAATGATATTAGTAATTCCGGATTCTACCCCGGCAGAACCTATTTCGTTGTTGTCCGGCTTTTGTTGTGGCTTAACTTCAGGCTTATCTTTTGGAATCGATAAGATTTTTTTGTTATTGTTAGTTTTTAATTCCATGGGTAGGATAGAATTTTTTTTTTCGGGTCCTTCAGTTAATTTTTCTATAACATTTTCAAATTTATTTATGCTTGCCATGTCAAGAGCAAGTATAGAATTTTTAATGTTATTTAAGACGGAGTTTTCTTTAGAAAGAATTATTTCAATGTTCTCTTTTGACAACTCTGCTATAAGTGAATCCTTAAGAGCAATTGCAATTGAGTTCCTGTCAGTTTCGTTAAAGTATTCTTCATGTCCTAAAAAACTATTATTTGATATAATAGTTTGTGTTTTTCCAAAGCTTTGTTTTTTAATCAGGTGTATTTCCCCCTCAAGAACCAGATAAATAGAGTCAGCCGGATCTTCCTGGCGGAAAAGAATTTCGCCGCTTGCCAGTTCAATTAGTTTGAATTCCAGTTTATCAAGGTCTAAATCAGAGAAGTCTGAATTCCTAAACAACTCATTATTCCTGAGTTTATCTCTATCTGTTAATATGTTAGTCTTACTTTGATTCTTAACCATTCTATCAGGCTCCGAGTTTTTTTGATATTTTGACAAATAAAATGCCAGTGTTTTTTATTCTTATATCATTTAAAAGGGAATACTTACAGCTAATTAAGTAAAAAATACGAGTATGCTGATGTAAATAGCCGTAAATAAATGCTTTTTAGAGGATTAGGTTAAAATTAGTCGGCAGCCAATAGATTATTAGGAGTGGCCTGATCAGGGTAAGAATTAGATGCTTGCGAAGTTCAATTTCTCAACTGAAGCTGAACATTTTTGGAAGCAGATTAAATAATTTTCTCCTCATTTTGTCCTTATTTCAATTGAATTTTTGCTGTATATTTACTTTATTGAATTAACTTAGTAATGTGAACAAACGGAGTAAAAAATGAAGAATCCATTGATCGAACTTGAAAAATTCGGACAGAGTGTCTGGCTTGATAATATTAGCCGCGATATGCTTATAAAAGGTGAATTAAAAAAATTACGCGATGAAGACGGTCTAAAAGGTGTTACTTCAAATCCATCTATATTTCAGAAAGCAATGGCAAGCGGGCACGCTTATGATGAAGAAATAAAACAAATTCTTTCCGATAATCCAGATATAAGTGCAGGCGATCTTTTTGAAACTCTTGCTGTAAAGGATATCCAGGATGCGACCGATGTTTTAAGAACTGTTTACGATAAAACAAATGGTAACGATGGTTATGTAAGTATAGAAGTTTCTCCAGAACTTGCTTATGATACGGATGCAACAATTTCTGAAGCAACGAGATTACATGGCAAGGTTAACAGACCGAATGTAATGATAAAAATTCCAGCAACACAGGAAGGGCTTCCTGCAATCCGTAAAATGATTTCAAAAGGAGTTTGCATAAATGTAACTCTCATTTTCTCTCCAAAAGTTTATGAACAGGTTGTTGATGCTTATATAAGCGGTCTCGAAGACCGAGTAAAAAATGGAGAATCAATTAAAAATATTGCTTCAGTCGCAAGTTTCTTTATCAGCAGGATTGACTCAGCTGTAGATAAGCAGCTTCAGGCAAAAGGGAATAAAGATTTGGAAGGTAAAATCGCGATTGCAAATGCAAAACTTGTTTATCAAACTGCTAAAGAATTATTCGGTTCAGAAAGATTTAAGAAGCTTGAGAATGCCGGAGCGAAAAAGCAAAGGCTGCTCTGGGCAAGTACAAGTACAAAAAATCCAGAGTATTCAGATGTTCTTTATGTTGAAGAATTGATCGGAAAAGATACCGTGAATACTCTACCTCCTGCAACATTAAGTGCTTACAGAGATCATGGCAATCCTGTCAACAGGATTGAAACGGATCTTAATACAGCAAAAGATCAGATGAAAAAGGTTGCCGATCTCGGAATTGATTTTGAAGCAGTTACAAGAAAGCTTACCGATGATGGAGTTGTTCTTTTTTCCGATGCTTTCAAAGCATTAATTGGTGCAATAGAGAAGAAAAAAGGAGAAGTACTCCAAACAGTATAAAACGGATTCGTCATTCCAACGAAAGTGGAAATCTATTTGATTTATTAGGGTCCCATTTTTTGCGGAAATGACAATAGTAATGTCACCCAGTTTTTGACTCGATATTTACATTTGGTTCGTCAACATTTGCTGCCGGATGGTTAAAATTAAAAGAAGAAACTTTATTAAAAGAAGTGTAGCTCTCCTTGTAAGTACTATTTTGCTGCCCCCTTTTTTCTTTAATCGTGTTCAGTCATTTGGGAAAACAAAACTCTCTGAAGCAGATGTAAAACCAACCCCGGAATTATGGAAAGATACTGAAATCAATATTGCCTGGATCGGGCATTCTACAATGTTAATTAATTTTTACGGAACTATTATTCTTACTGATCCGGTTCTTTTTGAAAGAATAGGAGTATATTTTTTAGGCCTGGTGTTCGGACCAAATCGTTATTCTCTCCCTGCACTTGAATTTGATGAAGTTCCAAAACCTGATCTTGTGTTGCTCTCTCATGCACATATGGATCATATGGATTATAAAACTCTTGTAAATTTTACGGATAAATTTCCCGGGGAAATTGATTGTATTACAGCTTATAATACGAGTGATGTGGTTGCTGATCTTGATTGGAAATCCTTAACCGAACTCGATTGGGGAGATGAAAAACAATTACTAGGAATAAAGTTCAAAGCTTTTGAAGTAAAACATTTCGGATGGAGATTCCCCTGGGAAAAGGATCGTTCAAAAGGATATATGATTGATGGAAGAAGTTATAATGCTTACCTTCTTGAAAAGAACGGGAAGAGAATTCTTTTCGGAGGAGATATGGCTTATTCCGATAAGCTAATCGGTGTAATGGATGAACCCGTTGATATTGCTATGATGCCTATCGGGGCGTACAATCCATGGAGACATAATCACTGCAATCCCGAAGAAGCTTTGATAATGGCATCAGAACAAATCGGTGCGAAATATTTTATCCCGATGCACTGCAATACTTTTAAACAAGGAATTGAGCCAATCGATGAACCTCTTACCTGGCTTATGAATTCCCACGAAAAATATAATATTAAAGTAGGATTAAATAATATCGGTTCCACATTTACACTTTCCTGAGATATGACAACAAAAGATTTAATAAATAATTTCCTTGATGTTACCGTAAAGGTATATGAGCAAACCAAGGGATTTCTAAAACTCTCTCCGGTTCAGCTTAACTGGAGACCTTCAGATAAGCAGTGGAGTGTGGGAGAATGTTTTGAACACCTGATGAGAACAAACAGTGAGTACATTCCTCATTACCAAAAATTTATTATGACCGGAATCAAAAATAAACCTGTTCAGTTCAATCATACTTTAGTGGGAAGAATGGTTATGAACTCTATGAAACCGGGAAATAAAAGGAAAGCCAAAACTCCCTCTTCATTCAACCCAATAGGCAGCCTTGTTAGGGAAAGTATTGTTAATGATTTTCTTCTTCAGAATAATGAAATAGTTGATTTGGTTTCGAGGATGGATATGTCAAAGCTAAAGGAGAAAATCACCTCACCTTTTGCAAAATACGTTAAGTATAATGTAGGTGACAGCCTGATGATTATTGCCCATCACAATTTAAGACACCTGCTGCAGGCTGAAAGAGTAAAGCAAAATAGTGGATTTCCACAATCCTGAGCTTTTTATACTTGTTTAGACCACTACCGTTTATCAATTACCAATTGACATGCATATCTATTTACGGTAATTTTTGTTTGTATGATCGGAAAGCTGAAAATATTGCTGGTTTCTTTCCCCTTAGAAGGGTATATCTGGATTGCAGCCCTAATATTTTTAGCTTTTATAAATGCGGATTCTACCCATTTTACATTTTGCCCGTTTCATAATCTTGGAATAGATTTTTGTCCGGGATGCGGACTGGGGAGATCGATACATTATCTTTTGACTTTTGAATTTGCAAAATCTTTTCACGCACATCCTCTTGGAGGATTTGCACTTATAATTATTCTTCATAGAATATTTACTCTTATAAAAAATGGTCTGAAATATTCTGAAGAAAATCTTTCTTATTAAAAGGAGTTCATTATGCCGAATCTACTACAACTTTTGCCGAACGTAGAGAACGAAGAATTAATTTATATACAGGGACTTGTTAAAAATATGAGCGATGAACAAATACGGCAGTTTGCCATAATTTATAGTTCGAGGAGAAAAGATCCCCAAATGATATTGTTACTTACGCTCGTTGGTTTTCTCGGTGTTGCGGGTATCCAGAGATTTATCATTGACCAGATCGGAATGGGGCTACTTTATGTTTTTACCGGCGGGTTGTGTCTTATAGGAACTATAGTCGATCTTGTTAATTACAAAAACCTTACATTTGAATTCAATCAAAAAGTTGCACGACAGGTTGCGGGAATGGTTACTGCCGCTTAATTGATATAGTTTCTAATCTTCCGATGTTTATAAAACCGATTCTCGTAAGAGTCGGTTTTTTATTTTTCGAATTTTTTTTTACTCTTTAGGCCTGGTTTTTCATTAACAAGACCTAAGAATAAACAATTGGGCTATTTAAGGACAAACTCATTTCATTAAATCTCAATTGTTTTGCTAAATGGGTTTGCTTATTTATATTTGAACTATGCTACCTCTTCGCAACAATTTGTTAAATACGTTTCTGATTTTAACGGTCGTTTTTTTTGATGTTGTTGAAATTCGGGCTCAAACTATCCAATTCAGAAATCTCACCATGGAAGACGGACTTTCCAATAATAAAGTGAACACAGTAATTCAGGATAAAACCGGGTTTATATGGTTTGGAACGGAGGATGGACTGGATTGCTATGATGGCTACAATTTTAAAATATTTCGTCATGACCCCGATGATTCAAATAGCATTTCAGACAATAGTGTCTGGGCATTACTTGTAGATCATTCAGGTTATATCTGGGTGGGGACAAAAGATGGAATACTGAATCAATATGATCCCCGAAAAAAAATTTTTGTCAGGTGGGAACTAAAAATAAATACCAGGAAGGGCAATAGCATTGCTTGTCTTTACGAAGATAGCCAAGAAAACATATGGTTGGCAACCAGGTATAGAGGAGTTTATAAGTTAAATCCTAAAACAAAAGAAGTCCTTTCATGGGAGACGGATATTTCAGACTCTTTAAGCTTATCGCATCATAGCGCAAGAGCGATAACAGAAGATGATTCTGGAAATATTCTAATCGGGACCTATTACGGATTCGATAAATTTAATCTCGAAGCACCGGGTAAAGGATTCAAAAAATTCTTTTATGAGCCGGGCAATCCTAACAGTTTAAGCGACGACCAGATTTATAATCTTTCCAAATCATCAACCGATTCAAATATAATATGGATTGGTACCCCTGGTGGATTAACTGAATACTATTCCAATACTAATTTCTTTAGAAGAATTAATATCCCAAATCCCAATAAGCTACAATTCGGAATTGGTGCAAGCACTGTAATTGAAAAGGTAGTAAATGGTGAAAGAATACTTTGGACAGATACCTACAGCGGGCTTCTAAGAATGAATATGAGTTCGGGTGAATGGCATCGTTTTCTTTACGATAAAAATGATCCTTCAAGTATTATATCTAATCAGATCAACAAAATATTTAAAGACAAATCAGGTATAATATGGATAGCGACAGAAAATGGAATTAGTTTTTATTCTCCCATAAGTACAAGATTTAATTCTATTTTCAATGAAAAGTATAAGTATTATTTAAAGGCTGTTAATAAAAAGAAAAATCTCAGAACAATTATTCAAAATAAGAATGGAGAAATCTGGCTTGGATTTTCCAATGGTATAATAAAATTGAAGGATAACGAACAGACCCATTCATTATATAAATACCCGGAAATTGATAATCTTGGTAGCTGGAGCATGGCTATAGATGATAATAATAGTTTATGGATTGGAACATTTGGACAGGGATTAAAGCAATTTGATCCCGAATCAGGAAAAATAAAAGATTGGGTTCTGAGATTTCCCCAAACGGGCAGGCATGCAGTTCCGTATGTAAAATCTTTACTTAAAGACAACCAAAATAATATTTGGGTTGGTTACTGGGGTTCGGGAGTTGGAAGGATAAATCCTGCTTCAGGGAAATACGATTTATGGATTACCCAACGGGACAATCCCAAGTCTATTATTAATAGCGATGTTTGGACAATTAAGGAAGATCGTTTCGGAAGAATTTGGTTAGGAACTATAGGCGGGGGATTAAATTTATTTATGAATAAAGAGGGAGGAATTTTCCGTAATTGGGGACAAAAGAGTGATACAGTAATTGGTCTTAGCAGTAATAAGGTTTATTCTATTTATGAAGCAAAAAACTTCAATCATTTGTCAGATTCAGAAACACTTTTGTGGATAGGTACTAGCAATGGGCTGAGTAAATTTATCGTTAAAAATAATGACTATGAATCGGATATATATAATTTTAGTGTTGAGATCGAATCTTTTACCATTGACGATGGACTTCCTGATAATTCCGTGAACAGCATTCTTGAAGATGAGAATGGAAACCTTTGGCTCGGCACAGGGTCCGGCATTTCTTTTTTTGATGTATCAGGAAAATCATTTACAAATTTTACAGCAAAAGATGGATTATATGGTACTGTAATGAATCCCGAATCAGCTTTAAAACTCGATAACGGTTTAATGCTGTTTGGGAGTACGAAAGGATTAAATATCTTTGATCCCCAAAAAATTAAGCTCTCTTCTTATAAACCGAATGTGGTTATAACAGACTTCCAGATATTCAACAAATCCGTTAAGATTGGGGAAAATTCCCCGCTGAAAAAAAGTATTTACAACTCAGATGAAATTACTCTTTCCCATAATCAGGATGTTTTTTCTTTCGAATTTGCAGCATTGGATTATAACGCATCCCAATCGATTCAATATGCATATATGATAGAGGGATTTGATAATGACTGGATTTACAGCGGAACAAGAAGATTTGTTACATACACAAATCTTGATCCGGGTAAATATATATTTAAGGTAAAATCCACAAATGCTGACGGAGTATGGAATGATGATGTAACCGCATTAAGAATTATTATGAACCCGCCATGGTGGAGAACATTGTGGGCATACGGACTGTATGTAGTTTTAATCTTTTTTGGGCTTTTAGGAATAAGACGTTTTGAATTGAACAGGGCAAAACTTCGTACTGAATTGAAATTAAGAGAATTTGAAGTAAAAAAGAAATCTGAATTAGAAGAGCTCAAATCAAGATTTTTTGCAAATCTTTCGCATGAGTTTAGAACTCCTCTTATGCTTATAAAAGGCCCTCTTGAACAATTGAAAATAGGAAGAGGTAGCAACGATTACTCTGAAAGTGTTGCTATGATTGAAAGAAATAGTAACAGGCTTAAAGAGCTAATCGATCAGTTACTCGAACTATCCCAGTTGGAGAAAGCAGCAATCCCCTTAAGAGCAAAACAAGAAAATATTATTAACATATTGAAAGGGCTTGTTTCTTCATTTGAGTCATTAACTAAACAAAAGAGTATATCTTTAAGGTTTGAAAGGGACTCGGACTCCATAATTTGCTGGATCGATAGAGACAAATTTGAAAAGATTATAAATAATCTTCTTTCAAACGCAGTTAAATTTACACCGGTAGGCGGCGATGTAACAGTTGAGGTAAAACAATCGCTACAGCAAGAAAAGCAGATTGCAGAAATAAAAATCTCAGATAATGGAGTTGGTATTTCCAGGGACAAACTCGATAAAATCTTTGATCGATTTTTCCAGGTTGATGATTCAACACAGCGTACTTACGGTGGTTCGGGCATTGGGTTGGCATTGGTTAAAGAGTTTGTCGATTTACATAAATGGGAGATCTTTGTTGAAAGTGAATCTGAAAAGGGGACTGAATTTATACTGCACATACCGATGCAGGATGATTATCTGAGTGAAGATGAAAAAGTTAAAATTGAATCGGGGACAATTTTTAGCGATACAAAAATTAATAAAACAGAAAACACTCAATTCAATCCTTCTGTAAGCGAAGATTACGAACAAACCGGAATGGGTGATTCAGGTAATAAACCCGTAGTCTTAATTGTGGATGACTCTGATGATGTCAGGAAATATTTATCAAGCCTGCTCGAAAATAATTTTACAATTTGCGAAGCAGTAAATGGCGGGGAGGGAATTAAGGCAGCAACAAAATTATTACCTGATTTAGTAATAAGTGATGTAATGATGCCATTGATGGATGGAATTGAGTTTTGCCGGAGTATTAAATCAGAGTGGCAAACAAGCGACATACCTGTAATTCTTCTTACAGCTAAAGCATCCTCAGAAAGTAAGATCGAAGGTTTGGAAACGGGGGCCGATGATTATCTTACTAAACCTTTTGATTCAAGAGAGTTGTTTACCCGGATTAAAAATCTTCTGGAACAGAGGAAACGATTAAGAGAAAAATATAGTAAAGATATTGACAACTTAAGCAAAACCAACGGGCTCAGTGATGCAGATGATGAATTCATTAAGAAGACTTTAGAATTAATAGAAAAAAAATTGGATAAAACTAATTTTGGTACGGAACAATTAGCTAAGGATTTATTTGTAAGCCGTACACAGCTTCACAGGAAGATTCTATCAATAACGGGACAGGCCCCGGGTGAATTTGTAAGACTAACAAAGCTTAAACACGCAGCGAAATTACTCATTGGGGGAAAATTATCTGTAACTCAGATTGCGTACGAAATTGGTTTTTCAAGTCCGTCACAATTTACAAGAGCGTTTACAAAACAATTTAATTGCCTTCCTTCAGAATATCCTTCAAAAATTAATAGATAAAATAGTCCCCCAATTCCACTTTTTTCCTTTTTGAAACAAAATAGCAAAATGTTGCAACAAATCAGATAGACGGGATCTCCGCAGAATTTTACGTTTGCACTGTAAATAATCTTATAAAGAAATTTTAATTAATGGAAAAGAAAAAAAACGTGGAAAGCACAGTTGAACAAATACAGAAACGGGAAAAGCGGGTTACTAGTCTGATAATAGTGATCGCTGTTTTCATTGGAATATTGATAGCTTTTCTGTTCACAGGAATACTGGAGTTATTTTTTAAGTAAATGATATGCAATACAAACTGATTTATTCATAGGTGCTGGTTTAACTAAAAATTATGAAAAAAAAATCTCACATTATTATTAACTAAAAACAGGAGTAATATTTATGAAAACTTTCATCTCTATCCTTATTGTGCTTCTCTTTTCTTTTGGATCTTCAAACGCACAAAGCAAAATGGCAGTCGGTGCCGGGTTAGTTGTTTCCTTACCGATGGGAAGTTTCGGCGATGCTGCAAATTTAGGTATTGGTGGTACGGCAGCTTTTGAATTAAAATTTATGCCGCAGCTTATCGGAGTTGGACAAATTGGATATATATCCTACAGCACAGAATCAGATTACGTTAGTTTCAGTTCGGTGCCGGTACTTTTAGGAGTAAAGTATTTCTTTGTGCCGACAGGTGGTATTTATGGTATCGGTCAGATAGGGCTAAACTTTTTTTCTACAAGTACAGAAACCCCCTCTGTTAATGTAGCTGGATTTAGTTTCGGTGGCGGCTCTTTTAGCGCGAGTTCTTCTGAATTTACTTTTGCCATTGGCGCAGGCTACGAGCTGCCTGTAAGTCCAAACGTTTCTTTAGACTTCAGCGGCACATTTCAACTCATAAGCAATTATACAAACATCCAGTTTCGCGCAGGCGGCAAAATAGGGATATAAATAAAAAGAACTAATATGAAAGCACTAATTATAATATTAACATCTTTTTTCATTTTCTCAATTTCATCTTTCACTTCTGCACAATTTGATTTTGGGGAGAAAATAAAAAAGAAGATTGAAAAAAAAGCCGAAAGTGAAGTAGACAAGACTATCGATAAAGGTATTGATGAAACTTTAGATGCTGTTAAAAATAGCGGTAAAGAGGAAGATAAAGAAAAAGATACAAAGAGTAAGTCAGTAGAAAGCTCTACTAACGAATCAGAAGCAGAACAATCTTCAATTGAACAAGGAGAAAATCAGGAATTAAAAATCTGGTCTAAATATGATTTTGTCGCCGGGGATAAAGTAATTTTTGAAGATAATCTTACAGGAGAAGAAAGTGGTGAATTTCCTTCCCGCTGGGATTTAATTAGCGGAAGCGCCGAGGTGGCTTCTCTGGGTGATGAGAATGTTATTCATCTTACCCATAATAACTCTATCACCATACCTTTAATGGATAAAAAGGATTTTCTGCCCGATGTTTTTACTATAGAGTTCGATGTGTTTTTTGAAAAAGAAAGTACAAGACGACCAAACATTTACAAAATTAGATTTTATGATGGAATAGGTAACTCTGCTAAAATTGAGGGGAAAATTATCACACCAATTGAGATTAAATGGGATCAAGTAAAAATGGGACAGTTTGGTGGAAAAACAACATCCGGAAAAACTGAATTAAAGAATTATCAGCCCAAATGGAAACATATTGCAATTTCATTCAACACAAGGTCTCTGAAATTATATATGGATCAAGAGCGGATGCTTAACATACCAAATCTTGGCTTCAAACCTAAAATGTTTTCTATCGGAGGTCATTATGATGATCGTCATATTAAAATGAGTGCTCTGAAAAATATTAAGGTTAATGAAGGAGGCAAAAAATTATATGATAGAATTATAGCTGAGGGGAAATTTGTCACTCGTGGGATTTTATTTGATGTAAATATGTCTACTATAAAAGGCGGGTCGATGGGGACAATAAATGAAATAGTAAAACTGATGAAAGAACACCCCGATTTGAAATTCAGTATTGAAGGACATACAGATAGTGACGGTGATGAATCTTTTAACCAGGAATTATCTGAAGGACGTGCAATGGCGGTTAAAGCCGCTCTTGTTGAATCAGGAATAGATCAATCACGTTTGGAAACGAAAGGGTGGGGTGAGACCAAACCTTTTAACGGCAACTCAACACCTGAAGAAAAAGCAAACAATAGACGGGTCGAATTTATTAAGATTTAAAATACTTCACTAATAACACATGGAGGTATAACATGAAAAAATTTGCCTTGATTATTTCTTTAATTTTCATCTTATCATCATTGCAATTTGCACAGGATATCCCAAATGCAGGATTTGAGAGCTGGATTGATGAGAACACACCACAAAGTTGGAATACCAACAATTTACCTTCGGCATGGATAACGGTTTCGAGATCTACAACTGCTTATGAGGGGTCTTACGCTATTCAGATGAAAATCGCGGAGAGTAGTGGCTTTCCCATTCCTCCCGTGCTGACTTCTACTTTTCCGGTTAGCCAGGCTTATACAGCGATTCACGGTTACTACCAGTTCCATCCCGTTGGTCCAGACATGATCTTTTCAATTTATGCTTACTACTTTTATGAAAACAAATTAAACTATGGTGGTAGTATAGATTTGGACGCAGAAGCACTAACATATACTTCCTTTAGTTTTGATTTAAATACTGACAATTCAGATACTCCCGATTCCATCTGGATTCAATTTGAAATCGCAGGTAGCAGTGTATCAAATTATGGGATTGGCACCTATGCTCTCATTGATCAACTTATTTTTGATCAGGCTACCGGAGTAAAATCAATTAAACAGGTCCCTGATGGATATTCTTTAAACCAAAATTATCCTAATCCATTCAACCCTTTAACTACTATTGAATATAGCATACCCAAAACATCTTATGTTGAATTAAAAGTTTTTGATGTATTGGGAAATGAAGTTGCAACTTTAGTTAATGAAGAGCTATCCGCGGGTTTTTACAAGGCTGTGTTTTCAGATAGTAATCTTGCAAGCGGTTTATATATTGCGAGAATAATTGCAGGCAATTATTCTAACTCAATTAAAATGAATTTAGTAAAGTAGCAAATGACTTTTTAATCCTTTAGCAAGATTTATCTGTTTCGAACTAGAAGCAATAAAAAAGGGATTTATTTGATTCTTAAGTAGTTTAACCTATTTAGCTATTGCATTTTTATTTTTTATCTCCCAAAACTTTCAAACAAAGAAGATGACTTTGATAAAATAAAAGTCGTTCTATCTTATCAATTAAATTCTTTTTAGTCGAATTAAACTTCAAACTTTAGCCATTTATGCCCACTTGATTTTTAATTTAAGTCCGCTTAAATTCATTTCTAAATTTTACTTAAACTATGCAAAATATATCAAAAGAAGACTATTTAAGCACTATTTATAAGTACCGTGATTCAGATGGGAATATAAAGGCGAATAGGATTGCAGATAAACTTTCCATCACGAATGCAGCTGTAACAGATATGCTGCGGAAGCTGGCTAAAGATGGTTATATCAATTATGAAAAGTATAAGGGAATAAATTTAACCGGCGATGGTGAAGAATATGCTAAGAATATGGTAAGAAGGCACAGGATATGGGAATTGTTTTTACATCAGATAATCGGGATGCCTTGGGATAAAGTTCACGACGAAGCAAACCTTCTTGAACATTCAGCTTCTGATGAATTGATAAGTAGAATGGAAGAAATGCTCGACTTCCCGGAATTCGATCCGCACGGAGATCCGATACCATCAAAAGATGGTTCTATACCAAAACAAAAAAAATCAATTCCCTTAATAAAACTCCTCAAAGATAAAACCGGAATAGTAACAAGAGTAAATGATTTTGATAGTGATTTTCTGAAATACATTTCTCAAATAGGAATTGATCTCAATAAAAAAATTTTGGTTAAAGACATTTTCGATTTTGACAAATCAATGCTCATTAATATTAATGGCAAAGAAATAATTATAAGCAGCACAATTGCATCAAATATTTTTGTTGAAGAAGAGAAATCCAAATAGGCACAAGACAGAATAACTGAATTTATATGAACAGTGACCAATTAATTCCAGATAAATCTTTGTCGGAAGTTCATTCTTCGGTAGATGTAAATCATACTTCGAAATTCTGGAAAAGACTTTTCTATTTTACGGGACCTGCATTCATGGTTTCTGTCGGTTACATGGATCCCGGTAACTGGGCGACCGATTTAGCCGGGGGAGCGCAGTTCGGTTATAAATTAATTTGGGTAATTCTTCTTGCTAACTTAATGGCTATTCTTTTCCAGTCTCTTTCTGCAAGACTTGGAATTGTTGCCGGAAGAGATCTTGCCCAGGCTTGCAGAGATCATTATTCCAAACCGTTAAATTATGTTTTGTGGATAATCTGTGAAATTGCAATTGCTGCCTGCGATCTTGCTGAAGTTATCGGCTCTGCTGTTGGTCTCTATCTTTTATTTGGTATTCCAATATTGTGGGGAGTTGTAATTACCGCTTTCGATGTTTTGATATTAATGCTTCTGCTTTCATTTGGAATAAGAAAAATGGAAGCTTTTATACTCGCGCTTGTTGTAACAATAGGTATTTGCTTTGCATTTGAAGTGTTTCTTTCCAAACCTGATTTTGCAGACATATCCACTGGTTTTATTCCAACAGCATTGAATGGAAACGCATTATTTATTGCACTCGGAATCATCGGGGCAACAGTGATGCCGCATAATCTTTATTTGCACTCTGCACTCGTTCAGTCCAGGAATGTTAAAAGAACTCCCAAAGGATTAAAGGACGCTAATAAGTTTAATCTAATTGACTCCGTTGTTGCATTGAATGCAGCATTTTTTGTTAATGCAGCAATACTTGTTCTTGCTGCAGCGGTTTTCTTTACATCCGGTAATTCAGAGGTGGCTTCAATAATTGATGCCCATGCTTTACTTGCCCCTCTTTTGGGAAACAAGTTTGCCCCGATTGCCTTTGGAATTGCTTTACTTGCTGCAGGACAATCATCCACAATTACCGGAACATTTGCCGGACAAATTGTAATGGAAGGATTTGTTGGACTGAAAATGCGTCCCTGGTTAAGAAGAATTATTACTCGTTTAATTGCAATTATTCCTACAGTTATTGTAATAAAAATTTCCGGTGATAAATCTGTTGACTCTCTGTTGGTACTTTCACAGGTTATCCTCTCTCTCCAATTGCCTTTTGCACTTGTGCCGCTGCTTCATTTTACCTCCAGCAAGATAAGCATGAAGGAATTTGCGTCTAAATATTTAATCAGAATACTTGCATGGCTTGCAGCAGGTTTTATTATTGTATTAAATTTAAAGTTAGTATATGATTTTATAACCGAAAATATTTCAGCGACCGGGTTAGAAGGAATAATAATTAAGTTCTTATTAATCCCTGTCGTTGCTTTTCTTCTACTTCTTTTATTGTGGATTACGATTGAACCATACTTTAAGAAAGAAAGATTTGAGAGATTTGAAGAAATATTTATAAAAAAACCATTAGCTTACGCAAGGAAAATACCTGCAACTATGAATAAGCCTGATATTTATAAGAAAATTGCAATTGCCCTGGAAGGCAAAGCCGAAAGAGATGAACAAATTATAAAGGGAGCTTTACCCTTCTTAAAAACTTCATCCGCCAAAATGTATCTTATTCATTGTGTCGAAACTGTAACCGGAAGGTTTATTGGCGATCTTGTAGCTGACGAACGGGCAAAAGACATGACTGATTATGTTAATAACCTTGCGGAAAAATTAAACAAAGATAATTTTGTTACTCAAACGGTAATCTGCGGTGGGGAACCGGAAGACGAGATAGCAAGAATTTGTAGACAGGAAGAAATTGAATTGCTCATTGTGGGAAGCCATGGTCACAAATTAGTGAGCGATATTATTTATGGTTCAACTGCAAATGAAGTTCGCCACCGTGTGCGAATACCGGTTCTTGCCATTCCTGTGGAAATATAGTAGCCGTTTTATCTTAACTTTCCTTATATAAAAGAACCATAAGTAGAAATAATTTTTATTTTTGTGTGTATCATATTTAATTTGATTATGAAAAGAATACTTTTTCCTTTTATTCTATTAACTCTTCTTGCAAATTCAGTTGCAGCTCAAAGTGTTAGCCTGCAATGTGATACATCCTCTGCTCAGGCGAAATACGCCGTAAAGATGCTTCGGCAAGCTCTTATTGAGAAGGGATATTCAATACAAAAAAGGGAAGCCGAGTATTCAATTTTAATTATACCAGACACTCAAAATTTAAAAACTGAAGAATATACTTTATTGCCGAAGGGAAAAAAGATTACAATAACCGGGGGCGATGGAACGGGGATCATTTACGGCTCACTTTCACTTGCTGAAGATCTTAGCAACGGTATATCACTTTCAAATATCAGGGAAAGAAGAGAAGCTCCTAATTTACCTTTCCGCGCAATAAAATTTGATCTTCCCTGGGATACTTACCGGCACAGCTATGCTCTTTACCAGCACCAGGAAACCTGTAAAGATCTTAAATTCTGGGAAGCGTTCCTCGATATGATGACAGAGAATAGATTTAGTGCACTTACATTATGGAATCTCCATCCGTATACATTTTTGATTAAACCAAAGAACTTTCCTGAAGCAAGTCCTTGGAATGATAAAGAAATGAATGAATGGAAAAAATTGTTTAAAGGAATTTTCAAAATGGCAAAAGATCGCGGTATCGATACCTACATTATGCCATTTAATATTTTTGTAACACCTGAGTTTTCTAAAGCTCATAATGTAGAAATGAATAACCTCGAGCATTACCATTATGTCGATGCAGATACATCAGAAATTATAAAACGATATACTCGTGAGTGCGTTACACAAATGCTTAATGAATATCCGGATCTTACCGGGATCGGCCTTACGCTGGGAGAAGGAATGGGCGGAATGACTCCGCAGCAGCGCGAGAATTGGATAAAGGAAACAATCATTGATGGGATGAGTCTCGCAAACCGGAAGTCAAAATTAATTCATAGAATTCCATTTTCGGGGAATACAGGATCGTTGGGGGCAACCAATATTGAAATGGAACAACTTACCCGTAAAGCAATTGAAGATGAAGCAGCAATGGATTGTTTCGAGGGTCCTGTGTGGGCAAGTCTTAAATTTAATTGGTCGCACGGTCATTCTACACCAAAACTTATTAAGGTACATGGTGGAAAAATATATGGGACATATTGGAACCCTGAACCGGAAAACTACAAGATAATATGGACTGTTCGTAATGAAGATTTCTTTTGCCTGCGATGGGGAGTTGCAGATTTCATCCGCCGGCATATTGCGGAAAATACTCCGAACTATGTCGGGGGTTACTTTATAGGATCCGAAACCTACATACCTGTGAAAGATTATTTTACTAAACCGGGCTTTTCAGTTAATTGGAAATATGCTTTTCAGCGCCAATGGTTGTTCTATAAACTATGGGGAAGATTACTTTATAATCCTTCAACACCTGATAGTATATTCAAAGATGAATTTATCAGGCGTTATGGAAAAGGAGCGGATCTACTTTTTGAAGCTTATGCACTTGCCGGTAAAACTCCATTGCGGTTGGCTTCTTCATTCGATTGTACCTGGGATTTTACTTTGTACAGCGAAGGATTTATGGCACTCAATCCGGAAACAAAAAGGGTAGAATATATTTCTGTTGACAGGCAAATTAATCAGCCGCCTCTTGATACCAATTATATATCCATTGCGGAGTACGTAAAGACAATTTTATCAGGAAATTCCTTTGGAAAACACAAAATTACTCCACCGGATTTGGCCGCTTTGCTCGAAAAGGATTGTAGTAAAGCCCTTGAGTTGGTTAAAGATATTAATGTTACTGGTAACGATGCACTTATGTACGAAGTTTCTGATGTAAAGGCATGGGCAAATTTAGGATTATTTTTTGCAGAGAAACTGAAAGGAGCCGTTGCGCTCGAAACATATCGAATAAATGGTGGCGAAGAATATAAACAAAATTCAGTGAAACATTTGGAAAAAGCGCTGCAATTCTGGGATGTGGTTATCAATATAACCAGCCCGATTTATAACGATATGCCTCTGGTACATTACAGCTCACAAGATGGTAAGTCATGGAAAGAGAATGACCATCTTCGTTTTCATTGGAGGCTCCTGAGGGATGATGTTGCTAAAGATATTGATATCGCTTTGAACGCAATAGTAAATGGTGCTGAATGAATGAAATAAATAAAGTTGATAAAAAAACAATTTCAATCTGGCGATTTCATCTGCAGGATGAAATTGACGCAGCATTTCTTTACAGAACTCTCGCTTCCTTAATTACTGATTCTAAGAAGAATAAAATTTATTCGCAGCTTGCTGAAATTGAAGATAAGCATGTAGCAATCTGGAAAGAACAGTTAGAAAAATATAATGAGAAAGTCAGTTTTCATAAACCATCGACTAAAGCAAAATTCGTTTCATGGTTTTCTAAAAAATTTGGTACTGCTTTGTTAACAAGGATGATGTTAAAGGAAGAGGCTACCGAAGTAAAATCTTACCTTGGACTTTATAATTCAACAGAACTTGAATCGACCAAATCAATAGCATTAAAGTTAGCCCGCGATTCTGCACAACATGCAAACAAATTAATGATTACAGATGGAATTTCCGAAGAACCCTGGCACAGTTCAGAATCGGGAGGAATGCTTAGAAATGTTGTTTATGGTTTTAACGATGGCTTAACTGCAAATTTCGGGTTAATTGCCGGGATGATTGGCGCAACTGCGGCACCGCATATTATTTTAATGACAGGTTTAGCGGGTATGATAGCCGATTCTTTATCAATGGGATCTTCCGGCTATTTAGCGGCGGTAAGCGAAAAAGAAGTTTTTGATCATGAAAAAAGAATGGAAGCTGAAGAGATAAAACTAATGCCGGAACTTGAAACCGAAGAGCTTGCATTAATTTATGAATCTAAGGGAATGGAAACCAAAGAAGCGCGGAGATTAGCCGAAGAAGCAATGAAAAATCCCGAACAGGCTTTGGAAGATAAGGTTCGCGAAGAACTTGGAATTGTGGAAAGACCGCAAAGCCCCTTCAAAGAAGGATGGGTAACCGGAACAGCAACTGCAATCGGGGCTTTAATTCCGGTATTTCCTTTTTTCTTTTTCAGTGGAAGCAATGCTATCTGGACTTCCTTTGTAATTTCAATGCTTGCCCACTTCGGTGTCGGTGCTGCAAGAAGCTTCTTTACAGGAAGAGGAATTTTTAGAAGTGGCTTTGATATGTTTGTTGTTGGTTTCGGTGTTGCTGCAGTCGGTTATCTTATAGGAGAATTAATACTTAAGTTTTTGTGATCTCATTAACCCGCTTATTATTAATTAAAATCTGATAAAAAATAAGCTCACATAATTCTAGAAGATTTAAGTTCAATATCTGCATATTTCCATGCTTTATTAAATCTTCTTTTTACTTCATCAGCCTCTTTGGATTTATGCTGAAATGACAATGCCTGGTATAATCCCCAGAGTGCCCACCCGTTTTCAGGGATCTCCTTCAGATCTTGTTCGTAAACCTTCTCGGCTTTTTCATATTCACCTGCCTCTATAAGAACTGCACCTAAATTTTGCCTTACAGGATAAAACCATGTAGGCGGTTCATCGTATCTGAGATCTTCTTCGAGTTTAACTCCTTTTTTCAGATGTGCGATTGCTAGGCTGTAATTTTTTTTCTTGGCAGCAATTTCGCCGCTGAGAACTTCATAGCCGATTTTAAGAAGAAGTCCTGCAGAATTTATTCCCCAGATTGTAAGATCATCTACACTTTTATTATCATCAAGCAGTTTTAGCTCTGCAAGTTCTCTTTCAGCTTCATCTAATTTACCTTTAGCAGAAAATGCCATTCCTCGCGCATAATGCCACACACCTATTGGATACAAACGCTCCGCAGCAGGCTTAGGCGTCTTAAGGATTTCATTCCACTTACCAAAAGTGACATAAGCATATAAAGGAATTACAGTATAGTGTTGTAGCGTCTGGTAACCGCAAACATTTAAAAGTGAATCTGGGGGTTTCTGCGAGGTTTTTATTGCTGCATCAATTGCAGTTTTACTGTCGCCTTCAAGAGTTGCAGTCGCCCATAGGAAATGATAATTATGCGGGTAGTATGCAAGTGGATAAAAACCCTGCTGAAAGCATTCTGATAAATATTCTTCGTCGGATTTAACTGCCATTTCATTTGCGAGAGATCCCTCATGATATTTTCCAACCCGGATATAAATATGTGCCGGCATATGAACAAGATGTCCTGCGCCCGGGACAAGCCTTGTTAATCTTTCTGCGCTTGGTATTCCTCTCTCAGGATTCTTTGATGCCTCTACACTATGAATATATAAATGATTAGCTCCGATTTGGGTAGGATCCCTTTTCAGCACACCTTCAAGAACAGAAACAATTTCTTCAGTCCAGGGCTGTGGCGTTCCATCCTTAAGCCAGTAATCCCATGGATGTTTATCCATTAATGCTTCAGCATACATTGTTGCTGCATCGAGATCATCGGGGTACTTATTAACAAGTTTTCCCATCGCCTCCGCATAAGCAGAGTCTAGTGGGCTTCTATCAGAGGGTGGTTTTTCTGCATATCTTTTTGAAAGTGCATATATATAATCTTTTTCTCTTTCTGATTCATTATCAATAAGCCTGATTGCTTTTTGAATAGCATCATACGCAGTAGTAACGTCATCATTATCCATTGGAGCATTAATATTTGGACCAAGTACAAGCGCCATTCCCCAGTAAGCCATTGCACAATTAGTATCTAAGTGTGATACTTCTCTGAAAGATCTGTAGGCCTCGGCATGATTAAATCCATAAGCAAGCGTTACTCCCTGGTTAAAATATTTTTGCGCCAGGCTTGATGAAGTTGTTATGGAAAACTGAAGACTACCTAGATTGTCAAACAGAGGGGCCCTCTTTACCGGGTCTTCCTGTGAGCAGCCAATTAAAAGAGTCAGTAAAAAAAGCGGATACATATATAAACGCATTTTAAACACCTTAATTGAGTTTAAGACTAAAATTTTTTTGTTATTATTTTCAAGACGAATTTGGAAGAACCGGAATATTGTTTAATGAAGTTAGGAAATAGGATAATCTGTGTCAATAGATTTTATAGTTAAAATAAATTTATGTGAGAAAAACAAAATGAATATTTTTATATCAGTCCTTTTTTTATTACTTATATCTTCAATAATTTACACCTCTTTCTTTTTCAAAAGGTTTTATGAGCAGAGAAAATTTTAAAGCATATCTCGCATGGATAATAACCTGCATTGTGTGGGGTACAACTTATCTCGCAATAAGGATTGGAGTAAAAGATCTTCCTCCAATGCTTTTTGCCGGCTTAAGATGGACAATTGCTGGATCGATATTTCTTGTTTTTCTTAAAAGCAGGGGACAAAAGTTACCTGCCAAAAAAGATTTACTGCCTCTTGCAATTGTTGGGATAGCCTTGCTTGGGATAGGAAATGGTCTTGTCGTTGTTGGAGAGCAGTGGGTTAGTAGCGGACTAACCGCTCTATTGATTACAACGACACCGTTCTGGCTCGTTATTATAGAAGCATTTTTACCCAATAAGCCCAGAATAAATTTTCTAATTGTTATTGGTTTAATCCTTGGATTGGGCGGAGTTATATTAATTTTTGGAAATCACTTAGAAGAATTGTTGGATAGCTCTTATCTGCTTGGAACCTTATGTGTTCTGGGTGCAGTTATTTCCTGGGCTCTTGGTTCAGTTTACTCCAAGTACAGGAAAATAAATTTGCATCCCCTTATGAGTGCTTCTGCCCAGATGATAATTGCCGGGGCTGCGCAAATTATACTGGGTCTCTTTCTTGGCGAAGCTTCGGAATTTCATCTTGCTGGAAACGGGTTGTGGGCTTTTGTTTATCTCACATTAGTCGGTTCTATTTTTGGATATGGTTCTTACATTTATGCCATTTCACATTTGCCTTTATCGCTGGTATCAACTTATGCCTATATAAATCCCATTATTGCCCTGTTTCTCGGCTGGCTGATTCTCGATGAGAGATTAGATATGATAATAATCATTTCTGCAATAATTATAATTGTGGGGGTTCTGCTTGTAAAACAAGGTTCTAAAATAGAAAATATACTCCCACGTTCAGGAGATTCCGGGATTAAATCATCTTAAAAATTTAACTTTCCCTGTATAGTTTTAATCATTATTTTCTAATCCGTTTTGACTTAATTATTAACGAAAATGTACAAAGTAATTTCATTCTATAAATATGTTGATGTTGAAGATCCCGAATCTTTTGTAGAAAAACATCTCGATTGGTGTGTTACAAATGGATTGAGAGGGAAAGTATATGTTGCCAAAGAAGGGATTAACGGGTCAATATTCGGAACTAAAGAAAAAATAGAACTTTATAAATCTGAATTAAAAAGATATAAAATCTTTGAAGATATCTGGTTTAAAGAAACTGAAACAGAAGAAATTGCATACGCTAAAATGCATGTAAGAGTTAAAGATGAGGTAGTAAATTCCGGGCTAAAAGATATTGATCCGCAGAATGGAGGGAAAAGATTAGCTCCGGAGGAATTATTGAAACTCTACGAAGAAGGAACAGATTTTGTTATCGTAGATGCCCGGAACTGGTATGAAAGCAGGATAGGAAAATTTAAGAATGCTGTTACTCCCGGTATTACGCATTTCAGGGAGTGGCCAAAAGTGGTAGAATCGTTAAAAGATTATAAAGACAAAACAGTCGTTACTTATTGCACCGGTGGAATAAGATGTGAAAAAGCTTCGGCTTATATGATAAAAGAAGGATTTAAAAATGTTTACCAGCTCGACGGCGGGATACTTAATTTCATAAACAAATATCCTGATACTTACTGGCAGGGAAACATGTTTGTCTTTGATAATAGGTATGTAATAGATCCGAATACTAAAGAAGAATTAAAATATACAGCAGAATGCGAGTTCTGTGGAAAACCGACTTCATATTATATTAATTGTCATAATCAGGATTGTGATAGAATTATGATTGTCTGCCACGATTGTAAAGTAGATAACGATTATTGTTGTAGTGACGAATGCAGAAATACAGAAAATAAACGGGATAAATATTACGGCTGAGTTTCAGAATTCATTTCATAAGGGTGAATTATCAGAACATTAAAAAAATTATTAATTGTCTTTGGCTTTTTTATCATAGCTATTCCCTTAAATGCGCAAATAGTTTTTGAGCCGTTGCACAGGGATGTTTATTCTTTTTTAGAAAGATTAGCCGACAAAGGAGTTATTGAACTAGAAAATGTCGTAAAGCCATTATCAAGGAAATACATTGCCGGAAAAATAATTGAAGCTGAAGGTAAACCAGGTATGCTTAACAGTCTTGAAAAGAAAGAACTGGAGTTTTTCAGGAAGGATTATTATTTCGAAATAGACGGCTTTAGTAAAGAGAACCAGGATAAAACTAATATAAGTGATTTTGGTAAAGATGCAGGCGGTAGAATAAGAGCATTTTCCTACAGTAGTGAAATTTTTAAATTGAATGCTGATCCTATTGTCGGGTTTCAATTGACTTTCCCGGGGAAGTATCGAAACATTCATTCGTGGATGGGTATTTCCACTTATGGATATCTTTCAGATAATATCGGGATCAGTATGGATTTAAGATCCCATGGTGAAAGCGGAACATATTATGACGCTGTTAAAAAATTTACACCTGAAACAGGTGTTATAGCAAAAGAAAGCGGCGACGCGATTGATTATACCGAAGCGAGATCTTCATTATCTATAGATTGGGACTGGGGCAACTTTGTTGTTGCAAAAGACTTTATAGAATATGGTTATGCAAAAAGTGGAAATCTTGTTCTCTCAAATAAAGCACCATCTTTTCCCTTTGTTAGGCTTCAGATAAATCCGGTCAAATGGCTTAACTTTTATTATTTTCATGCGTTTCTCAATTCCAATGTAATCGATTCTGAAAAGGTTGCGGAATATAAAAGGGACATCTATATTAATAAATATTTTGCCTGGCATTCACTTGTAGTTACGCCATTAAAAGGTTTGGATATCTCGGTCGGGGAGTCTGTTATTTATAGCGATAAACTAGAGCTTGTTTATTTGATGCCATTCCTCTTTTATTATTATGCAGATGATTTTCTAAGCAACAGGCAGGGAAAACCCGGTGATGCCAACCAGCAGGTTTTTTTCTCGGTTAGTTCAAGAAATCATATTAAAAACACCCATATTTATGCAACTATTTTTATTGATGAGTTAACACTTCGTGGAATAGGAGGGACTTTGTTTGTCGACGGACAAACAGTAGCAAATGCTTTTTCTGATACAAGCTCAAGAACACAGTTAGGATATACTGTCGGTTTGTCAACAGTAGATATGCCCATCAATAATTTAACACTCATTTTGGAATATACCAGGATAAATCCGTTTGTTTACGGTCATCACGATCCGGCCCAAACATATACAAGCTCCTCTTATCTCTTGGGACATTGGATGGGTCAAAATACTGATCTTTTATATGCAGAACTTAACTACAGATTTTTGAGAGGTCTGCAGGCAACTGTCTGGGGTGAGTACATACGCAAGGGAAGCTCAGATTACAGCGAACAATACGGCACCCATCAACCGACGTTTTTATTTGGATTGAAAAATTACTATACGTACTTAGGTTTGGATATAAAATACGAATTTATCCATGACCTTAACTTGGAAGTGACAATAAGGAAGAACTTAACTTCCAGTGAACAGGAAGATGGCTCTTTCGAAGACTACCGGCTTAACGAATTCTCTTTTGCTGCTTATTACGGGTTATAAAATTCTGTTACTTCTTCCATTCATTAAGCAGCTTTTTCATATTGTCAAAATCGAAAGGGGCATTTTCCATTTTTGATCCGTAATCAATAGCCTTTTCCATCACTTCTATCGCTTCATCTTTCTTATTCATCTTTGCAAGATACTGGGCTTTAATTCTCTGGTTCCAGTAATTTTCATTTATAAGCTCGGAAGCCTGAACCCACTTAAATCCTTCTTCAAGATTAACATTATTTTGTAGACAATAAGTTGCAGCAGAATTAAGTTGTCCCCAATCTAAAGCATTCCTTGCACCTTGAAGTACAAGTTCCTGTGTGTTTACTTCAACATTAAAAGAAACCTTCAGTTTCTCCCATGTTAAATTAACATTTGCCGAATTCTCTGTCATATCTGTAATAGTGAACATCATTCTTTCAATGAAAGGGTTTTCAACTGGTTTTATTTTTATTTTTAAAACATCTTTCTTTGGATCATAATTCATCGGGTCGTCGACCTTTGTATCGCTGCTGAAAATAATTTCCCATTCATCCATAGAAGGAATAATATGTATTCCATAAGTTCCCGCGGGTAGTTCATTTCCATTTACTTTAACCGGGTCACTGAATGTTATTGATGTTACTTCATTGGCGCCGACTCTCCAAACCTGTCCGTAAGGAACCAATTCTCCCCATATCTTTCTTCCTTTAACTCCGGGTGAACTGTAATCAACTGTAATTTTTGTGATGCCTACATATTGGGAAACAGTTGCATCAGGACTCGGACGGGGAGTTCTGAAACCCTGTGCATTAACGAGTGAGCAAAAAGTAATAAAGGTAATTATTATTGAGAAATATTTACGCATAACTTTTCCTTTCAAGCTTTTTATTGTAATCCTAATTTCTTAATTGTGTGGCTTAATAGTTGTCAAGTTACCTAATGATGGTTAATAATTCAATTTTGTAATGATGGAAAATTCTCAAATAAAACTGAATAAAGCAGTTACTTATACCTGGTTCGATGAAATTAAGAGATGGATTCCTTCTATTATTATGCTTCCTTTGATAATATGGATGGTTTTAAACAGGGGAAATTACACCTTGATAGATAATGCCGATCTTGTAATTCACGAAGCAGGACATCTCTTTTTTATGTTCTTCGGGAAATTTATTTATACAGCCGGCGGCAGCTTAATGCAGGTTATTCTGCCATCAATAATTGTATGGTACTTTTTAAGTAATAGCTATAAAACAGGCATACAGGTTTCTCTTTTGTGGCTGGGACAGAATTTAATTAATATAAGTGTTTATGCTGCCGATGCCCGTGCACAATTGCTTCCCCTTCTTGGCGGCAATAAAGTTTACCACGACTGGCATTACCTCCTTGGTGAACTCAATATTCTTCAGTACGATACCGAAGTCGGTTATATCATATTCGGTTCTGCAATTTTAATCTTTACCATATCTCTCTTATTACCTCTTATTATTCGTAACTAATTATTAATTTAATCATCTTAAAAAAGATTTTAGTATTTATTGCCTTATAAGCAAACATAAAAGTTTACACCTGATTTTAGTCGGGTGCTTTAATAATTGAAACTAAACTCCGGAACCGTTTTAACGGTTTATAACGAAAAGATAAATGAATTCTATGATAAAATATTTCCTATTAGTTTTGATATACACTGTTACTCTGTTTGCACAGGATAACCCGGTTAAAACTTATTATCCTGATGGTAAAGTTGAATCCGAAGTAACATTTAAGGATACAATCAGGGAGGGCGAGGCAAAATTTTATTATGAGGACGGAACTTTAAAAGAGGAAAGACTTTATGTGAACGGAAGAGTTGAGGGTCTTGTTAAACTTTATTATCCTAATGGAAAATTGAAAGAACTAATTAATATAGAAGATGGAAAAAGAGAAGGCCCAACCTCTCTCTTTGATGAAGATGGAAAATATCTTAAAGATATAATGTTTGAAAACGGGATACAGGTTGTTGAAAAAGAAAATCCATATATAACGCAGGAACCTGGAAAAGAAGTTGCGGAAAGTAAGAATGTACAAAATGGAATTAGTGGTGTTATTAAGGAAGCGAAAAAAAGGGATTATGAACTTCCGCCGCCGCAGGAAAAAGAAGATATGGGAGATGATCCCGCAATTTACAGAACGGTAGAAGTTATGCCGGAGCCGGTCGGTGGTTACGAAGCAATTAAGAAGAAACTAATATATCCTGAACAGGCAAAAGAAAATGGAATACAGGGAACAGTTGAAGTGCAGGTAACTGTTGATGAATTTGGTGAAGTTACAAGCGCGGAAGTTATAAAAGGTATCGGGTATGGCTGTGATGAGACCGCTAGGATTGCGGTTTACTATACAAAGTTTAAACCGGGACTTCAGAAAGGAAAGCCGGTTAAAGTTCAGATGACAGTGCCAATAGAGTTTAAGATTTTTGACCGGTAGTAAAGGGAAACCGTTCTATAATATTCTCCCTCTATATTTTTCACACGACTAAAGTCAGGTGAGAATGTAACAAAAACAATTTCAAACCTTCAGACCTGACTTTAGTCAGGTCACAATGTAAAACCTCAAGGGTGGTAACCGTTTCAACGGTTTTTAACCCTAAACCTAAAGGCAGATAAAATATTTATCAACTCTTTCTCTTTCTCAGCTACTACAACACGATAATTCGGAAATTCATACCGGAGATGATACTCTTTTCTTAAACTATCAAAATATTTTCCCTTGTTTTCCTCATTGAGAATTTTTCTAAGGTTAGTATCATCCTTTTTGATATCATAAATCTTTTTAAAAAGATTATATAATGATGTCTCAACAGAACCGGTTTCTTTTAGTTCAATTAATGAATTATCAACTCTTACTTCGGGAACTCTAAAACTTTCTTTTTCATTTAAGAATTTACATAGAGCAGAATATATCATTGTTGTGCCGTTTACTTTTCCTTCGTAAGAATAGCCCGCAATGTGTGGCGTGCCCAAATAAACTTTTTGGAGCAAGACAGAATTTAATTCCGGCTCATTTTCCCAGACGTCGAGAATTACAGTAAAATTTTTCTTTTCAATTAATTTCTCTAAGGCATTATTGTCAACAACACTTCCGCGTGAACTGTTTAAGAGAATACAATTATCTTTAAGTTTATTTAATCTTTCATAGGCGAGAAGGTGATGCGTTTTATCAATTCCGGTTTTATTCAATGGAACGTGAAGAGTAATGATATCTGCTTCTAAAGCTTCATTGAGTTCCTTGTAAATATTATTACCGGTTTTTCTCTTTAAAGGCGGATCGTTAATTATTGTTTTTATTCCTAGAGAATTTGCACAATGTGCAATCTTGCTTCCGACATTTCCGGCGCCTATAACGCCAATAGAAAGACTATTAAATTTTAAATTCTTTTTTGTTAAAACATCCGCAAGAGCTGTAAATACATATTCTTTTACTGCGTGTGCGTTACAGCCGGCGGCATCGGCAAAGGTGATATTTTTTTCTTTTAAATATTCGAGATCGATATGATCTTTCCCGATTGTGGCTGTGCCGACAAACTTAACGTTGCTTCCATCAAGCAGGTCTTTATTTACTTTGGTTATCGAGCGTACAATTAACGCGTCGGAATCTTTAATGGAACCCGGAGTGATTTTCCTTCCATGCAGAAGTTCGACTTCTCCGAATTGAGAAAAAGCTTCTTTCCCATAAGCGATATTTTCATCTACTGTTATTTTCATAATGATAATCTAAAATAAATTTACAAAAAATAAACTCCCGCTGTCCACTCTCCCTGCCTGCCGGCAGGCAGCTTACTAAGGAGAGGGGAAGGTGGGGAGAGGTCAAAAAAGACCACTGTTAAAACCCATCCTAATTTTTCCCTTTTGATATAAACGGTTGAAACCGTTACAGTAAGTTATGGCTTTTTTATATCCAATGGATAAATCATTGGTTAACCTGGATGAAATCAAAAAGTAATTTATATCAGGTTAACTTCGGGATTTATCCCGAAGAAGAAAAGTTAGCCACATAACACAAGAACCGTTTTAACGGTTTTAATAATTTTCACCACAGCCTCTTTTTAAGAGAAGGACCCGCTTTAGCGGCAGACAACTATTCCCGAATTATTATTATCATCACAAACCAAGACTATTTAATTGTTTTTTCAAATATTAAAATTTATTTTTTGAAACCTTATCATAAATAGTCTTCAGATTAAGAAGATGTAAATTATAAATAAATTCCTTTCACTTAAACAGGAGGAGTTGAGGATGCTAAGCAGATTACTCCAACCCGAAATCAGGTCACTCTTAGAAGGGAGAGACTTCGGCACCTTAAAAGAAGTTTTAAGTGATTGGTCGCCCACCGATGTTGCTGAATTAATTTCTGAATTACCCGAATCGGAACAGGCACTCATCTTCAGAATTTTGCCTAGAGACCTTGCTGCAGATATTTTCGAGTATATAGATTTTGATCTGCAGGTAAGCTTGCTTAAAGGCCTTGGCAAAGAAGAAGTTGCAGCCATCCTTAACGAAATGTCACCGGACGACCGTACTGCTTTACTCGAAGACCTTCCCGGTTCTGCCGCGAGACAAATGATAACATTGCTTTCTGCAGATGAGAGAAAAATTGCAGTAACTCTTTTAGGCTACCCGGAAGATAGTATCGGCCGTTTGATGACGCCCGATTATATTTCTGTAAAACCAGGATGGACAATAAACGATGTTCTTAATCATATAAGAGAATATGGGAAAGATAGCGAGACTTTAAATATCCTTTATGTCGTTGATGAAAAAGGAAGGCTCATAGATGACTTAAGAATAAGAGACATAATCCTGGCTTCACCGGATACAAAAGTAAGTGATTTGATGAACGAAAATTTTGTGGCACTTCATGTTACAGATGACCAGGAAAAAGCCGTACAGGTCTTTAAGAAATATGACCGTGTCGCTTTACCTGTTCTCGATTCTCTCGGGCTGCTTATCGGTATAGTAACGATAGATGACGTATTCGATGTTGCAGAAGAAGAAGCAACCGAGGATATACATAAAATAGGTGGTGTGGAAGCTTTGGAAGAACCTTACATTAATGTCCCTTTGTTCCAGATGGTAAAGAAGAGAGCAGGCTGGCTGAGCATTCTTTTGGTAGGTGAAATGCTTACGACTACTGCTATGTCCTATTATGAAGGAGAGATAAGTAAGGCGGTTATACTTGCTTTGTTTATGCCCCTTATTATATCGAGTGGCGGTAATTCAGGTTCGCAGGCGGCTACTCTCGTTATACGTGCTCTTTCTCTGGGTGAGCTGAAACTAAGGGACTGGTGGTTTGTGATGAGGAGAGAAATAATCTCTGGTGTGCTGCTCGGGGCAATACTTGGTGCAATCGGGTTTGTAAGAATAACTGTCTGGCAGGCCGTTGGCCATCCTTACGGAGAACATTGGGCATTATTAGGATTGACCGTTTTCTTTTCATTGATCGGGGTTGTATTGTGGGGAACATTATCCGGTTCAATGCTTCCCTTTATACTTAAGAAACTCGGTGCCGATCCCGCAACATCTTCGGCGCCGCTTGTTGCTACCATGGTTGATGTTACCGGTCTGGTGATTTATTTCACTATGGCGATAATAATTTTAAGTGGTACATTGCTTTAGTTTTTCTGTTCTTTCCTTATTACTTTTTAAAAGCAACCGTTCCCCTCTCCTTACTAAGGAGAGGGGCGAGGGGAGAGGTCGACTTATCCAAAAAAGCTTGACCTGCGTCTGATTTCCAAAGCTCATATACAATCTTTTATTGTTATAACTGTAAACTGCATTATAAAGGGCCTGAAATAAATTCCGTTAAAAAATTATGCGAAATTGAGAGTAAACATTAATTGAAAACTCCTAATTATGAGTAATATTTCAATAGGAAAAATCTGTTTGACCCCGATGAAGCCTGCGTGAACAGGCGAATCGGGGGAGTTATTTTTCCGCAGGAGTCCAGCATAATTTTAGGAATTTATTTCCAGCCTTGATTTTTTGGTTCTTTTGTATCAAGACAAAAGAACAGTAAAGAAAAAAGAATAATTATAGAGTTAAAAATTCTGATAACAAAAAACAGTGAACCCAAACATTTTCAAAACACCGTAGGTGTTAGATATTTGTAAAAAACAGTTTACCCCCAGCATTTTCAGAATCCCGTTAGGGATTCAATGTTTGTAAAAAAACGACCATCGACATTTTTAGAATGCCGTAGGTATTCAACTCAGTCTTAGCCATAATTAAAAAACTTTTTTCCCTTCATCTGAACTCATCCTAATCCTTCCCTTATCAAGAGAAGGACTTGTTGAAAATAAAACCTTGCCTTTGATATGCTACAAAAATAACAACGAATAGATTTAGTGATAATAAGCCTCTCTCTTTAAGAGTTCTTAGTTGAACCCCCACGGGGTTCTTTTGTTTAATAAGTTCTTTTGTTTAATAAGTTCTTTTTGTTACAAACGTTTATCCCCTGCGGGGATAATAGATACAATTTAAAAAAACCGATCTGATTTTAGAACACCGTAGGTGTTCAATATTTGTAGAAACAATCTACCCCCGACATTTTCAGAATCCCGTAGGGATTCAATGTTTGTAAAAAAACGACCCCCGACATTTTTAGAATGCCGTAGGTATTCAATAAATAAAATAATTTGCACTAACCCCGAAGATTTTGTCAGAACATAATATCCTGCATC
>Ga0210099_1000042_pt1 | contig 56646 bp, 44 predicted proteins | sample Joice_ThreeSqA_D_4_FD_184872 | JGI IMG/M metagenome (GOLD analysis project Ga0210099, IMG submission 184872) | Wetland microbial communities from San Francisco Bay, California, USA, that impact long-term carbon sequestration - Joice_ThreeSqA_D2... | ecosystem: Environmental > Aquatic > Marine >...
AGCGCGAGTCCGGCGGTGGCGCCGAACAGGCCGCCCATGCCGATCCAGCGATACAGCAGCGGCGCGGCGACCAGCGACAGCGCAAAGCTGAATCCGATCATCGCGCCGATCATCGCCATCGCTTTGGTGCGGTGGCGCTCGCGCGTCAGGTCGGCGACCAGTGCGATGACCGCCGATGAGATCGCCCCGGCGCCCTGCAGCATCCGGCCCGCGATCGCCGTCCAGATGTCGGTGGCGAAGGCCGCCAGCAGGCTGCCGAGCGCGAAGATGATCAAGCCGACGATGATCACCGGCTTGCGGCCCCAGCGGTCTGAGGCCATGCCGAACGGAATTTGCAGGATCGCCTGCGCCAGGCCGTAGGCGCCGAGCGCGATGCCGACCAGCATCAGGTTGCTGCCGCCCTTGAGCGTGTGCGCGTGCACCGCGAACACCGGCAGCACGAGGAACAGCCCGAGCATGCGCAGGCCGAACACCCCGGCCAGGCTCAGCCCGACGCGCATTTCCGATGCGGTCATGCGATCGCCAGGTACTACGGACGGCATTGCGGGATGAAGCTCGGGGTGGAAGCAAGACGGGAAGGCTCGTTATAGTAGCAGGTTTGCAATTTGCGCTTCGCGCCTTGCGCCGCATGAAACCGAACGACGTGCCCTCAGCATCCGCGCCAGCGACGGCCGACCATGCCGACCCTGGCGACCATGGCGACCATGGCGGCCGCGCCGAGCAGCGCATTCGCGTGCGCGGTGCGCGCACCCACAATCTGAAGAATCTGCATGTCGATCTGCCGAAGAACCGCCTGGTCGTGATCACCGGGCTTTCCGGCTCCGGAAAGAGCTCGCTCGCGTTCGATACGCTGTACGCCGAGGGCCAGCGGCGCTACGTCGAGTCGCTGTCCGCGTACGCCCGCCAGTTCCTTCAGCTGATGGACAAGCCCGACGTCGATCTGATCGAGGGCCTTTCGCCGGCGATCGCGATCGAGCAGAAAAGCGCGGGCCACAATCCGCGCTCGACCGTGGGCACGACGACCGAAATCCACGATCACCTGCGCCTGCTCTTCGCGCGCGCCGGCACCCCGTACTGCCCGGAGCATCAGCTGCCCCTCGCGGCGCAGTCGGTCGCGCAGATGGTCGACCACGTGCTTGCGCTGCCGGCGGACACGCGACTCATGATCCTCGCGCCGGTGATCGCGGGCCGCAAGGGCGAGCAGGGCGATCTGCTCGACGAGCTGCGCGCGCAGGGCTTCACGCGCGTGCGAATCGACGGCAAAGTCTTCGAGCTGGACGCGGCGCCGCGTCTCGCGCGGCGCGCGCGCCACTCGATCGACGTGGTCGTCGACCGCCTGCGCGTGCGTGCCGATGCGCGCCAGCGCATCGCCGATTCCTTCGAGACCGCGCTGCGCCATGCCGATGGACGCGCGATCGCGCTCGAAGCCGACGATGCGCACGCGACCGAGCACCTGTTCTCGGCGAAATTCGCCTGCCCGCAGTGCGGCACGGCGCTGCCCGAGCTGGAGCCGCGCCTGTTTTCGTTCAACAATCCCGCGGGCGCCTGCCCGCAATGCGACGGCCTGGGCAGCGTCGAGTTCTTCGACCCGCGGCGCGTCGTGGCGCATCCGAATCTGAGTCTCGCCGGCGGCGCGATTCGCGGTTGGGACCGGCGCAATCACTTCTATCACGCGATGCTGCAGTCGCTCGCGCGGCACTACGGCTTCGACATCGAGCAGCCCTGGGAAATGCTCGACGACGCCGTGCAGCAGCGCGTGCTCTATGGCTCGGGCGACGAATCGATCGCGTTCAGCTATCCGGCCGCGCGCGGGCGGGCGACGCTGCGCAGCCATCCGTTCGAGGGCGTGATCCCGAGCCTCGAGCGGCGCTACCGCGAAACCGATGCCGCCGTCGTGCGCGAGGAGCTCGCCCGCTATCGCAGCACGCGCGCCTGCCCGGCCTGCGACGGCACACGGCTGCGCCGCGAGGCGCGGCACGTGCGTCTCGCGGGCCGCACGATCCACGAGATTTCGCGCTGGCCGCTGCGCCAGACGCTGGATTTCTTTCGCGCGCTCGGGCTCGAGGGCGCGCGCGCCCAGGTTGCCGAGCGCATCGTGCACGAAGTGGTCGCGCGCCTCGAATTTCTCGCCAATGTGGGCCTCGACTACCTCTCGCTCGAGCGCACGGCGCAGTCGCTCTCCGGCGGCGAGGCGCAGCGCATCCGCTTGGCGAGCCAGATCGGCTCGGGTCTGACCGGGGTGATGTACGTGCTCGACGAACCGTCGATCGGGCTGCACCCGCGCGACAACGCGCGCCTGGTCGAAACCCTGCTGCAGCTGCGCGACCTCGGCAACTCGGTGATCGTGGTCGAGCACGACGCCGAGACGATCCGCGCCGCCGACCACGTCATCGACATGGGGCCCGGCGCGGGCGAGGCCGGCGGACAGGTGGTGGCCGAAGGCACGCCGCAGGCGATCATCGCAGACCCGAATTCGCTGACTGGCCGGTACCTCCGCGGCGCGCTGTCGATCAGCCTGCCGCCGCTGCCGCGGCGGCCCACGAAGAAGCGGCTGCGCGTGCGCGGCGCGCGCGGCAACAACCTGAAGAACATCGACGTCGAGCTGCCGCTCGGCCTGTTCGTCTGCGTGACCGGCGTTTCGGGTTCGGGCAAATCTACCCTGGTCAACGACACGCTCTACGCGGCGCTCGCGCGCCAGCTCTACGGCAGCACGTTGGAGCCGGCGGCGCACGACGGCATCGACGGGCTCGAGCACCTCGACAAGGTGGTGAGCGTCGACCAGGCACCGATCGGGCGCACGCCGCGCTCGAACCCGGCAACCTACACCGGTCTGTTCACGCCGATTCGCGAGCTGTTCGCCGGCGTACCCGAGGCACGCACGCGCGGCTACGATGCCGGGCGCTTCTCGTTCAACGTCAAGGGCGGGCGCTGCGAAGCCTGCCAGGGCGATGGCGTGACGCGCGTCGAGATGCATTTCCTGCCCGATGTCTACGTGCCCTGCGATCTCTGTCATGGCGAGCGCTACAACCGCGAGACCCTCGAGATCCGCTACCGCGGCAAGAACATCCACGAGGTTCTGCAGCTGACCGTCGACGAAGCCGCGGCGTTCTTCGCCGCGGTGCCGGCGATCATGCGCAAGCTGAAAACCCTGGTCGACGTCGGCCTGGGCTACGTGCGGCTCGGACAGTCGGCGACGACGCTCTCCGGCGGCGAGGCGCAGCGCGTCAAGCTTTCGCTCGAACTGTCGAAGCGCGACACCGGAAAGACGCTCTACGTCCTCGACGAACCGACCACCGGGCTGCATTTCCACGACATCCAGCTGCTGCTGGAAGTGCTGCGCCGGCTGCGCGACGCGGGCAACAGCGTGGTGGTGATCGAGCACCACCTCGACGTGATCAAAAGCGCAGACTGGGTGATTGACCTCGGCCCCGAGGGCGGCGAAGGCGGCGGCACGCTGGTCGCCGCCGGCTCGCCGCGCCAGGTGGCAGGCGTCGCGGCGAGCCACACCGGGCGCCATCTGGCAGGGCTGTTCGCCCCCGCGGCGCCGGCGAAGGCCGCCGGCTGAACAGGCACTTCGCACGCCGATTGAATCTACGATTGCCGTTTTCCGGTAAGGAGCAGGTCATGTCGCAAACGCAGCGCAGCATCACTGTCAGCTGGGACGATCCGATGGCCGCCTATGCCGCCGGCAAGGGATTGAGCGGTCTGCAATACATGGAAAAGCTGATCGCCGGCGAGATCGCGCCGCCGCCGATCATGAAACTGATCGGCTATGCGCTGCTCGAAGTCGCCAAAGGGCAGGCCGTGTTCGGCACGACGCCGGCCGAGCAGCACTACAACCCGATCGGCGTGGTGCACGGCGGCATCGCGATGACCCTGCTCGACTCGGCCATGGGCTGCGCGGTGCACAGCTTGCTGCCCCGCGGCATGGGCTACACGACCCTCGAGGCGAAGATCAACCTGGTGCGCGCGATCACCCGCGACACCGGGCCGGTGCGCGCCATCGGCAGGGTGATCCACCAGGGCCGCAGCACCGCGACCGCCGAAGGACGCCTCGAGGACGGTGCCGGCAAGCTGTACGCGCACGCCACGACGACCTGCATTCTGCTCGGCGCGCCCGCCGCGCAAGGCGCCGCGGCGGCCTGAGGCACGGGATCGCGGCGCCGGGTTTACAGGCCCCGGGCGATGTGGTCACAATCGGCCCATGTCGACCGGCCGGGTCTACCGCTTCGCCCCCACGCCCGATCGGCAGGCGCGGCACCTGTTCGTATTCCTGCACGGCTGCGGCGCGACCGCGCAGTCGATGATTCCCATCGCGTTTCGTTTTCAGGCGCGCTTTCCGAGCGCGGCGATGCTGGTGCCGAGCGGATTTCGCCGCGGCGCCCGCGGCGGCGCGGCGCAGGACTGGTACTCGATGCGCGGGCTGAGCGGCGAGAACCACCATGCGCGCGTCGCGGCGGTGCTGCCCGATGTCGAGGATCTGGTGCGGCGCGAGCAGATGGCGCTCGGCCTCGGCTCGCGGCGCACCGTACTGATCGGCTTCTCGCAGGGCGGCACCGTGGCGCTCGAGGCGGTCCGGGCGCTGCCCGAGCTGGCCGGTGCGGTGGTCGCCTTCTCGTCGCGCTTTGCCAGCCTGCCGAAACCGGCCGAGCGCATCGATGCGCGCATCCATCTGGTGCACGGCGCCTACGATTGCGTCGTCTCGCGGGTCTACGCCGAGCGCGCGGCGCGCTCGCTGAATGCGCTGCGCGTGCCGGTGACGCTCGACATCGTCGACGATCTCGGCCACGCGCTATCGCACCGTGCGATCTCGCTCGGCTCGCTGCGCCTGCTGCAGGGCATCTACCAGCGCCGCGGCGCGACACTTCACTAAGAAGGGGTCAGACCCCGGTTTAAGCCTGCAACTCCTGCAAATCCCGAAACAGTTCCAACGCCTTCGGATTCGCCAGCGCATCGGTGTTGCCGACCGGCATGTTGTTGACCACCGCGCGCACCGCGAGCTCGACGACCTTGCCATTCTTGGTGCGCGGAATGTCCTCGACCTGGACGATCTTCGCCGGCACATGGCGCGGGGTGGCGTTGTCGCGGATCTGCGCGCGGATGCGCTCCTCGAGCGCGGCATCGAGCGTGAACCCCGGACGCAGCTTGACGAACAGCACCACGCGCGTGTCCGCCGGCGAATCGGGCGGCCAGAGCTGGCCGATCGCCACCGACTCGTCGACTTGGTCGATCTTGTCGACCTGGGCGTAGATCTCGGCGGTGCCGATCCGCACGCCGCCCGGATTGAGCGTCGCGTCCGAGCGCCCGTAGACGATCATCGTGCCGCGCTCGGTGAGCTCGACCCAGTCGCCGTGGCACCAGACATTCGGATAGCGCGCGAAGTACGCCGCGTGATAGCGCTCGTCGCCGCGGTCGCGCCAGAAGCCGAGCGGCATCGACGGAAACGGCCGGGTGCACACCAGCTCGCCCTTTTCGCCGACCACCGCATTGCCGTCCTCGTCGAACACCTGCACATCGACGCCGAGCGAGCGGCACTGCAGCTCGCCGCGGTACACCGGCAGCACCGCGTTGGCGTCGGCAAACGCGGCCATGATGTCGGTGCCGCCCGAGATCGACGACAGGCAGACGTCGGTCTTCACGTCGCGGTAGACGTAGTCGAAACTTTCCGGGATCAGCGGCGAGCCGGTGGTCAGGATCATGCGCAGCGCCGACAGATCGTGCGTCTCGCGCGGCACGAGGCCGCGCTTGGCGAGCGCGTCGATGAATTTCGCCGAAGTGCCGAAATGCGTGATGCCCTCCTGCTCGGCGTAGTCGAACAGGATCTTGCCGCCGCGCACGAACGGTGAGCCGTCGTAGAGCATCACGCTCGCCTCGGCGCACAGCGCGGCAAAGAGCAGGTTCCACACCACCCAGTTGGTCGTGCAGTAGAAAAAGAAGCGGTCGTTCGGCCGCAGATCGAACTGCAGCTTGAACATCTTCAGGTGCTGCAGCAGCGAGCCCCCCGCGCCGTGCACGATGCATTTCGGCATGCCGGTGGTCCCCGAGGTGAACAGGATGTACACCGGGTGATCGAAAGGCAGCTGCGCCCAGGCGATCGTCTCGGGGGTGAAGCGGCGCAGCCACTCCTCGAGCGTCACCGCCTTGGGGATGTCGGAGACGTCCAGCCGCGTATCGAGGTGCGGCACCACCACGACCTTGCGCACGCTCGGCAGGCGCTCGACGATCTCGCGCACCCGCTCGAGGCAGTCGTGGCGCTGGCCGTTGTAGACGTAGCCGTCGGCGCAAAACAGCACCTTGGGCTCGATCTGGCCGAAGCGGTCCACGACGCCATCGACGCCGAAATCCGGCGAGCAGGACGACCACACGATGCCCTGCGACAGCGCGGCGAGCGCGAGCATGCCGGTTTCGGGCATGTTCGGGATGAACGCCGCGGCGCGGTCGCCCGCGCGCAGCCCGAGCTGCACGAGCGCCTGCGCCGCGCGCGAGACGTCGCTGTACAGGTCGGCGTACGACACCCGGCGGCGAAAGCCGGATTCGTCCCAGAACACGAAGGCATCGCCGCGGTCGCCGCGGCGCAGCAGGTTCTCGGCGAAATTGAGGCGCGCCTCGGGAAACCAGTGCGCGCCGGGCATCTTGTCGCCGTCGACCAGGACGGTGGAGCCCTTGCGCGAGGCGATCACCCCGCACTCCTCCCACACCGCGCCCCAGAATTCCTCCGGATTCGCGACCGTCCAGTCGTAGAACTCGGGGTAGGTGTTGCACTCCAGGTTGTAGCGCCGTACGCAGTGGCGCGCGAACTGCGTCAGCTGGGCGCGCTCGATCGCCTCTTCACTCGGTTGCCACAGGATGGGGGGCGTCGACATGCGGGCCGGGATTTCCGTTGCTGGCGCTGCGCGCATTATAGGGGCCCGCGCTTGCCCTGCCCCGGCGCTTAACCTAATCTTCCGGCGCTCATGCCACGCCGGGGAGGGCGGATGGCGGCACCCACCAGGGCCGAACTGCAGGCGCGGGTTGCGAAGCTCGAGCGCGCGCTCGCGCGCGAGAAAAAGCGCAATGGCGTCGCAGAGGATCTTGCCCGAGCGCGCGACGCCCAGGCCGCGACCGCCAGGATCCTGCGCGTCATTCGGAAATCGCCCTCCAACGTGCACCCTGTGTTTGAGGCGATCGCGGATGCCGCGATGCGCCTGTTCGGCGCGTGGTCGGTCATCGTCGTTCAATTCGACGGCAGCCAGATCCAATACGGTGCGGCGCGCGGCGGGCGGCGTGGCTCGGTAGCGCGCGTGCGCGCCATGTTCCCACTGCCTTTGAGCAAAGCGACCACCATTGGGCCCGTTGGGCGCTGCATCATGGGCCGGAAGCTCGTCGAACTGCCTGATGCGCGTCGCGACAGGAGCCGGGAGATGCGAGAGCTCGCACGGGCGCGTGGCTTTCGGTCGACCTTGGCCGTCCCGTTCATGAACGCGAACGCGCCGATCGGCGCGATTGGGGTCACGCGGGTGGAGGCCGGGCACTACACCCGGGCAGAAATCGATCTGTTGCAGACCTTCGCCGACCAGGCGGTGATCGCGCTCGAGAACGCGCGCCGGTTCCGTCAGACGAACGAAGCGCTCGAGCGGCAGACGGCCACCGCCGACATTCTCAAGGTCATCAGCGGCTCGCCCGACGACGTGCAGCCCGTGTTCGACGCGGTCGCCTACAGCTCGATGCGGCTGCTGGGCGCGCTGTCCGCCTCGGTGTCGATCCGCGCCGGCGACACGCTGCGGCTCGGTGCGTTTACGTCGACAAGCAAGACGGGCGATCAGGCGGTGAAAGATCTTTTCCCGCTGTCGCTCACGGACAACCGCGACACGATCCTCGCGCAATCGGTGCTCAAGGCTGCGCCGGCGCAGGTCGGCGATGCGCAGGGAACCCGCCGCCGGCCGCGGCTTCGGCAGATCGCGCGGCGCAGAGGATTCCAGAGCATCATCGCCGTGCCGATGCTGAGCAAGGGTCTCGCGATTGGCACGGTCAGCGTCACCCGCCGCGAGGCGGGCGGATTCAGCGATCACGAGGTCGAGCTGCTGACGACCTTCGCCGACCAGTCAGTAATCGCGATCGAGAACGTGCGCCTGTTCAACGAGACCAAGGAGGCGCTCGAACGCCAGACCGGGACGGCGGAGATCCTGAGGGTAATCAGCGGTTCGCCGACCGATATCAGACCCGTTCTGGACGCGGTCGCCGAAAACGCGGCGCGGCTCTGCGAGGCGTCCGACGCGATCATCCAGCTCAAGGAAGGCAATCAGCTGCGCTGGGCCGCACACTACGGCGCGCTACCGAATCTGCCGCTTGATGACAGGCGGACGATCTCGCGTGATCTCGTCACCGGCCGCGCGGTACTCGAGGGCCGGCAGATTCACATCCACGACCTACAAGCCAAAACCGACGACTATCCGGCGGGGAGTCAGATCGCGGCGGAATTCGGATACCACACGATTCTCGCCACGCCGCTGATGCGCGAGGGCAAGGCCATCGGCGTCATCATGGTCCGCCACAAGGACGTGCGGCCGTTCAACGACAAGCATCTCGCGCTGGTCAGTACCTTCGCCGACCAGGCGGTGATCGCGATCGAGAACGTGCGCCTGTTCAACGAGACGAAGGAAGCGCTGGAGCGGCAAACGGCGACGGCCGAGATCTTGAAAGTCATTAGCGAGTCGCCGACCGATGTGCACCCGGTGTTCGACGCGATCGCGAAAAGTGCGGCAAGGTTGATCGGCGTCGGCGCACGTTTGGGGATCGTGATACGCGAAGGCGATCACGTCGATATCAAGGCGATCGCAACGAAAGACGATCTGGACGCGGATCCGACGCGACAGATGCTCGATGCGATGAAGAAGCATTACCCGCGGCCCTACGATCCCGAGCGTCATCTCGGCTCGAAGGTCATGGAATCGCGGGTGCCTTTGGAAGTCGACGACACCGAGGCTCCGGGCGTACTGGAACTCGTACGCGAACTTGCGCGAAGCGGTGGCTATCGGTCCATCGCCATGGTTCCACTACTCCGTGAAGGCGTCGGTATTGGCCTGATCGCGGTCTCGTTCGAGCAGCCCGGCGTGCGGCTGAACGACAACCAGCGCGCGCTGCTGCAGACCTTCGCCGACCAGGCGGTGATCGCGATCGAGAACGTGCGCCTGTTCAACGAGACCAAAGAGGCGCTCGAGCGGCAGACGGCGACCACGGAGATCCTGAAGGTCATTGCAAGCTCACCCGATGACGTTCAGCCGGTGTTTGAGGCCATCGTCGCGAGCGCCATGCGGCTGATGAAGGGTGCAACGGCGCACGTGACGCGGCTGGAAGGCGGCACGCTGCATCTGCTCGCATACAGCCAGACCGACGCCGCCGGGGCGGCCGCCCTGAAACGGGTCTATCCCCGCAATGTCGCCGGCACGGATGTGGCCGAAGTGCTCGAGACGCGCGTGCCGCGCGTCATCTCCGACGCGGAGATGGATCCGCACATTGAAGAGGAAGTCCGGGCGGCAATGCGCGCGCGCGGCGTACGCGGCTCCGTGGTCGTGCCGCTCGTCAGCAAAGGCGACTCGGTCGGAACACTGGTCGTCAATCGCCGCGACGCGGGCGGGTTCAGCGACCATGAGATCGGGCTGCTGCAAACCTTTGCCGACCAGGCCGTGATCGCAATCGAGAACGTGCGCCTGTTCAACGAGACGAACGAGGCGCTCGAGCGCCAGACCGCGACCTCGGAGATCCTGAAAGTCATCAGCAGCTCGCCGACCGACGTGCAGCCGGTGTTCGACACGATCGTCAAGAACGCGGTCGAGTTGAGCGATGCGCTGTTCAGCGCCGTCTACCGCTACGACGGGGACCAGCTCCACCTGGTCGCGCACCACAACTACACGCCGGAGGTGCTCGAGCTCGAGAACCGCGTCTACCCGATGCGCCCGGACCGAGGCCAGGCGGTCGGACGGGCGATTCTCGATCGCAGGCTGGTACATATCACGGATGCGCTGACCGATGCCGACTACCAGCACGACATCGCGACCACCGGCGGCTGGCGCAGCATGGTCGCGGTGCCGATGTTCCGTGAAGGAACGCCGGTCGGCGTGATCTGGGTCGCGCGCGCGCAGATCGGTCCTTTTTCGAAACATCAGATCGCCCTGCTCCAGACCTTCGCCGACCAGGCGGTGATCGCGATCGAGAACGTGCGCCTGTTCAACGAGACCAAAGAGGCGCTCGAGCGGCAGACCGCTTCGGCCGAGGTGCTCCAGGTGATCAGCGGCTCGCTCGCCGACACGCAGCCGGTTTTCGAAGTGATCCTGGAGAGCTGCGAGCGGCTGTTCAAGGGCCGGCACGTGGGGATCACCCTGGTCGGCGAGGACGGCCTGGCGCATATCGGCGCCTACCACGGTCCCGCAGCGCAGACCTTTCGCGAAATGTACCCGCTCCCGATCAACCGGGAAACGGGAACCGGTCTGGCGATCATCGGGCGCCGCACGCTGCACTACCCGGACGCCGAAGGCGGCGCGGAGGTCCCCGAGTCCGTGCGCCGCGGCGCAAGGATTACCGGCCTCAAATCGGTCGTCCTGACGCCCCTGCTGGGCAAGGACCGCACGATCGGGGCAATGTTCGTCGGCCGCGAATTTGCCGGCGCGTTTTCCGGCAACGAGATCGCGCTCATCAAGACCTTCGCCGACCAGGCGGTGATCGCGATCGAGAACGTGCGCCTGTTCAACGAGACCAAGGAAGCGCTCGAGCGGCAGACCGCGACCGCGGAGATCCTGAGGGTGATCAGCAGTTCGCCCACCGACGTGCAGCCGGTTTTCGACATGATCGGCAAGCTGGCTGCAAAGCTCTGCGCCGCCGACATCAGTGCCGTCGCGCGGTTCGACGGCGAGAAACTCCAGCTGGTCGCCCTCCAAGGGGTCGCAGAAGACGGCGTGGAGTCCATTCGGCGCGCGTTCCCGATGTACCCGGGCGAGGAAACGGTGATTGCTAGAGCCTTCGACAAGCGCGACGTCGAGCATGTCGCCGACGTCATGGACAACCCGAGCTACGCCCGGAGAAGCGCCGCGCGTGCGGGCGGGTACCGCGGCTGCCTGGGTGTGCCGATGATCCGCGAGGGGAACGTCATCGGGGTGATCTTCGTGGCTCGGGTCGTCCCGGGGCATTTCGCGGATTCGCAAGTCGCCCTGCTCCAGACGTTCGCCGACCAGGCGGTGATCGCGATCGAGAACGTCCGCCTGTTCAACGAGACCAAGGAAGCGCTCGAGCGGCAGACCGCGACCGCGGAAATTCTCGAAGTCATGAGCCGCTCGCAGAGCGACCTGCAGCCTGTATTCGACACCATCGCGGCGAGCGCGATGCGCCTCTGCGACGGCGATCAGGGTCTGGTCTATTCCTACGACGGCGAGCTGGTGCACATCGCGAGCCTCGAGTCGATGTCGCCCGAAGCCGAGGCGGCGACCCGAAAGCTGTTTCCGATGCCTGCGAACCGCGGATTCGCCACGGGGCGCGCGATTTTGACCTGCGCTGCGGTGCAGTTGGCGGACGTGCTCGAAGACCCGGAGTATCAGATCGCGGAAACCGCGCGCGTCACCGGCTGGCGCAGCGTCCTCGCGGTTCCCATGCTGCGCGCGGGGACTCCGATCGGCGCGATCGCAGTCGTACGCCGGCAGCCGATGGCGTTCACCGACAGCCAGGTTGCTCTGCTCAAGACCTTCGCCGACCAGGCGGTGATCGCGATCGAGAACGTGCGCCTGTTCAACGAGACCAAGGAAGCGCTCGAGCGGCAGACGGCGACCGCGGAGATCCTCAAGGTCATCAGCGGCTCGCCGACCGACGTGCAGCCGGTGTTCGACACGATCGTGGAGAGCGCAGTGCGCCTGTGCGACGCCGTGTACAGCGCGGTCATCACGGTCGAGAGCGGCCTGCTGCACCTCGTGGCCCACAGGAACTGGCCGGCCGAAGGCCTGGCCCATGCGCAACGGCTGTTTCCGATGCCGCTGGAAAGCGACCACCTCAGTGCAATCGCGGCCCGAGAGAATCGCGTGATTCACCAGGTCAACCTGCAGGATGACCCCGCCGTGCCCGCCAGCTCGCGCGAGCTGGCGATCACCACGGGCTACAAGGCGCTGCTGATCGTACCGATGGTCCGCGAGGGCCGCGCGCAGGGCGTCGTCGTGGTCGCGCGCAGGGACCCCTTTTCGGACGACCAGATCACCCTGCTGCAGACCTTCGCCGACCAGGCGGTGATCGCAATCGAGAACGTGCGCCTGTTCAACGAGACCCGGGAAGCGCTCGAGCGGCAGACGGCCAGTGCGGACATCCTGCGCGTGATTTCGAGCACGCCGGCCGATACGCAGCCGGTGTTCGACGCGATCGTCAACAGCGCCCAGCGCCTGATCGCGGGCAAATCGACGGTTCTGCTCCTTCGCCAGGACCCGCACTTCGTCGCCGTGGCATACGCTGGACCGGAGATTGCGGAACTCCCGGAGGCGGTCCGCGTCGCGCCCTTGGACCGGGACAAGAATTTTCCGTCGCGCGCGATTCTGGATGCAAAGGTCCTGCGGATCCTCGATTTCGACGCCGACGACGCCCCCGAACACGAGCGGATGGTGGCCAAGTCGTTCGGCATCAAGTCTGGGCTGATGGTCCCCCTGCTTCGCGAGGGCCAGGGGATCGGCGCGATTGCCGTTACACGGGACACGTTGAGCCCGTATCGGGACAAGGAAGTCGCTCTACTGCAATCGTTCGCCGATCAGGCGGTGATCGCGATCGAGAACGTGCGCCTGTTCAACGAGACCAAGGAGGCGCTCGAGCGGCAGACCGCTACCTCCGACATTCTGCGTGTGATCAGCGGGTCGCCCACCGACGTGGCCCCGGTGTTCGATGCCATCGCCGAGCGGGCGCGCGTGCTGTGCGGCGCGAGCCTGGGTTACACCACGCGCTTCGACGGCGGGCAGCTGCACCTGGTCGGCTACCACGGCACGTCGCCGCAGGCCGAGGCCACGATGCGCGCCTCGTTTCCGAGAAAGCCGGACCCGGGCTCGATCAACGGTCGATGCGTCCTGACATGCGAACCGGCCCAGATCTTCGATGTTCAGGTCGATCCGGACTATCAGCTCTACACAGAGGCAAAAGCGGCCGAATATCGCAGCATGTTGGCCGTGCCCATGCTGCAAGGCGGCCGGCCCATCGGCGTCGTCGGTGTGGCGCGCAGGGAACCCGGCGCGTTTTCCGAAAGGCTGGTCAGCCTGCTGCAGACCTTCGCCGACCAGGCGGTCATCGCGATCGAGAACGTGCGCCTGTTCAACGAGACCAAGGAGGCGCTCGAGCAGCAGCAGGCGGCGGGCGAAATCCTGAGCGTGATCAGCAGCTCGGTCGCGGATACCAAACCGGTGTTCGACAAAATCCTGGAGAGCGGCCACCGTCTGTTCGGCAGCGACGAGATGGACGTGCTGCTGGTGGACGACCAGGGGCAGCTCCAGATCGGCGCCTATGTCGGCAATGCGCACGACGCGGTGGCGGCCACCTTCCCGGCGCCGGTCGAGCGCACCCCGGCCGGCCAGGCGATCCGCGCGCGGCGCGTGGTGCACTGGCCCGACGTGATTCACGGCGACGACGTGCCGAACGTGGTGCGCGAGGTCTCCAAGGTCGCGGGCTACCAGGCGATGGCCTTCGCGCCGATGCTCTGGCAGGACCGCGGCATCGGCGCCATCGGCGTCGCGCGCGCGCGAGGCCCGTTTTCGGCCAAGGAGCTGGCGATGCTGCAGACGTTCGCCGACCAGGCCGTGATCGCGATCCAGAACGCGCGGCTGTTCAACGAGACCAAGGAGGCGCTCGAGCGGCAGACCGCGACTGCGGAGATCCTCAAGGTCATCAGCGAGTCGCCGACCGACGTGCAGCCGGTGTTCGATGCCATCGTCGGCGCGGCAGTACGGCTGATCGGCTGCGACATGGCTTTCGTGCAGCGCCGCAGCGGCGCGACCTATTCCATCGTGGCCGGCGCCACCCCGCAGGGCCTGCTGTCCAATCTGGCGGCCGACCAGCCCGTCGATGCAGCGGCGAACTTCCCGGCTCGCGCCATGCTGAACGGGCAGGTACTGCACTTGCCGGATTGGAGCACCATCGAGCTGCCGCCGCATGAACGCAACGTCCGGGAGCGGTACGGCATCGCGTCGGCGCTCTACGTGCCGCTGCTGCGCGAGGGGGAGTGCATCGGCGTGCTGACGCTCGCTTCGCGGCGGCGCCACCACTTCGGCACGGCCCAGATCGCGCTGGCCGAATCGTTCCGCGACCAGGCGGTGATCGCGATCGAGAACGTCCGCCTGTTCAAGGAACTGGAGCAGCGCACCGATGCGCTCACCAAGTCGGTCGGCCAGCTCACCGCGCTGGGCGAAGTCAGCCAGGCGATCAGCTTGACGCTCGATCTCGAGACCGTGCTGAAAACAGTCGTGTCGAACGCGATGCGACTGTCCGGGCTGGACGCCGGGGTGATCTACGAGTACGACGTCGCTACCGAGCGCTTCGAGTTGCGCGCCTCCGAGAACTTCGACGACGAGAGCGTCGCCAACCTGCGCGGCGCGGAACTGCGCGTCGGCGAGGGCGCGGTGGGGACCAGCGTGTCGGCGCGCGCGCCGCAGCAGGTCCCCGACACGCATGCGCCGGACTACCCCGAGCGCCTGCGCACGCTGCTCGATCGCCCCGGGTTCCGGGCGGTGCTCGCGGTGCCGCTGCTGCGCGAGGAGCAGATCATCGGTGCGCTGTTGATGCTGCGTCGCACGCCGGGGCCGTTCGCGGCCGACACCGTGGACATGCTGAAGACCTTCGCCTCGCAATCCGCCCTCGCCATCCAGAACGCGCGCCTGTTCCGCGAGATCGCCGACAAGGGGCGTCAGCTCGAGGAAGCGAGCCAGCACAAATCGCACTTCCTCGCCAGCATGAGCCATGAGCTGCGGACGCCGCTGAATGCCATCCTCGGCTTCAACGAGATGATCATCGGCGAGGTCTACGGCGAAGTGCCGAGCGACATGAAGGAACCGCTCGAGGACATCCAGACCAGCGGCAAGCACCTGCTGCGCCTGATCAACAACGTGCTCGATCTCGCCAAGATCGAAGCCGGGCGGATGGAGCTCGCGCTCGCCGACTACGCGGTGCAGGACCTGATCGAGAGCGTGCGCGCGACGCTGAAGCCGCTTGCCGAAGCGAAGGGCCTGGAGTTTCTCGCCTCGGTACCTGCCGAGATTCCGCTCGCCTACGGCGACTTCGGCCGCCTCACGCAGTGCCTGATGAACCTCGCCGGGAATTCGCTCAAGTTCACCAAGACCGGCAGCGTGGCGATCGCGGCGGAGCAGAACGATGCTACGCTCATCTTCCGGGTCGTCGATACCGGCATCGGCATCCCGCCGGAGAAAATCGACAGCCTGTTCACCGAGTTCAAGCAGACCGACGCCACGATCGCGAGCGAGTACGGCGGCACCGGCCTCGGGCTTTCCATCACCAAGCAGTTCATCGAGATGCACGGCGGCCGGATCTGGATCGAAAGCGAGCTCGGCAAGGGCTCGAGCTTCATCTTCGAGATCCCGCTGCGCGCCGCTACCGGAGCCGCCGCATGAGCGCCAAGACCATTCTCTACGTCGAGGACAACGAGGCGAATCGCATGATCGTGCGTGACCTCTTGAAGCGCACCAAGTACGCGCTCATCGAGGCGCACGACGGCGAGGCCGGCGTTGCGATGGCACTCGAGAAGAAGCCGGATCTCATCCTGATGGACATCCAGCTGCCGAAGATCTCGGGCATGGAGGCGATGCGCCGCATTCGCGCCGACGCGAGCATGGCGGCCACGCCGATCATCGCGATCACCTCGTTCGCGCTCTCGGGCGACGACCAGAAGGCGAAGGAAGCCGGCGCCACGGCCTATCTGGCGAAACCCTACAGCCCGTTCGACCTGCTCAAGCTCGTGCGCCAGTACGCGCCGGATTCGTGAACGGACCGCTCGAGATCCATGGATTCGAGGATGGCGACAAAGCGTAAATCCATTCAACGCGGCAAGAAGTCGAGCGCCGCAAAGCTTCGGCGAGCACGCGTCGGGACGCCTCGGGCCGCCGTGCGCGCATCGGGGGCCGAAGCGCTGCGTCGCGCGCGCGCGGAAGCGACCGCCGCGCGCAAGGAAGCCGCGGGATTGCGCAAGCAGCTCGCTGCATCCGCTCAGGTCCTGAAGGTCATCAGCGAGTCGCCAGCCGACGTTCAGCCGGTGCTGGACGCGATCGTGCGGAGCGGCCAGCGGCTGTTTGGCGCCGAACACACGGCAATCGTGCTGACAAAGGGAGATCACATCGAGCTGCGCGCTTCGGCAGGTCTGGACGGGGCGAAGCTGAAGGCCCTGCGGGCTTCGTTTCCGCGTCCGATCGACCACAAATCCGTGTCCACGGAATTCGTCGCATTGGGAAAGATCGGGCATTACGCGGACATCACCGCACCCGGAATGCCTGCCTACACCCGTAAGACCGGCAGGCAAACTGGCTTGCACGGCTGGCTTGGCGTGCCGCTGATGCGCAAGGGCGAGTCGATCGGCGGTCTGGTCTTCGCACGCCCGGAGCGCGGCCTGTTCAGCGATGATCAGGTCGCCCTAGCGCGCGCCTTCGCCGCCCAGGCGGTGATCGCGATCCAGAACTCGCATCTCTTCAACGATACCCGTGAGGCGCTCGAGCGGCAGACTGCGACCGCGGAGATCCTCAAGGTCATCAGCGAGTCGCCCACGGACGTGCAGCCCGTGTTCCAGGCAATTGTCGAAAATGCCGCGCGGCTGATGGCGCCGTGCAACTGCGGCATCAACATGCTCGAAGGGGACGCGATCTACTTCCGTGCGGCTGCCGGCGCAACGACGACGCCGGAGCAGTTGGAACGCATGCGTGCGTTGTTCCCGATCCCCTTCGACCCGAACCAGAACCTCGTATCACGCGCGATTGCGGAAGGACGCGTGATCCATGTGGATCCCACTGCCCGAGACGCCCCACCCCAGGCAAAAGCCGTGTCCGCGGCGATCGGAGCGCAGTCAATGACGCAAGTACCGCTCACGAAAGCGGGCAAGGGTATCGGCGTCATCACAGTGCGCAGCGACGATCCTGCTTTCCGCCTATCGGAACGGCAACTCGCGCTCATACGGACCTTTGCCGACCAGGCAGTGATCGCAATCGAGAACGTGCGCCTGTTCAACGAGACCAAGGAAGCGCTCGAGCGGCAGACGGCGACCGCAGAAATCCTGAAGGTGATTGCGAGCTCGCCCACCGACGTGCAGCCGGTGTTCGACGCGATCGTGGAAAGCTGCACGCGCCTCCTCGCCTGCAACCATGCGACGCTGCGGCTCGTGAAGGGAGATCGCGCCGAGTTCGCCGCGAGCAATTCGACGATCGGCGGGAAAACGGTCGTCCAGTCTCCCATGTCGATCCACGATGACGCATGGCCGACCTCCCAGGCGGTAGCGCGCGGGACGGTAGTTCAGATTCCGGACACTGCGGCGGATGGCGTCTCCGCGGAGATGAAGCAACGTGGCGAGCAACGCGGCTTTCGCTCGCTGATGGTCGCGCCCCTGCTGCGGGAAAGCGACGTGATCGGCACGATCAACGTGCATCGCGCGACACCCGGGCGCTTCACGGACAAGGAAGTTGCGCTTCTTGAAACCTTCGCGAGCCAGGCGGTGATCGCGATTGAGAACGTGCGCCTGTTCAACGAGACCAGGGAAGCACTCGAGCGGCAGACGGCGACCAGCGGCATTCTCGAAGTCATGAGCGGGTCCCCGACCGACGTACAGCCCGTCTTCGACGCCATCGTAAGGAGCGGCGCGCGACTGTTCAGCGGTGCCGGCGTCGCGATCGCACTTCCGGACGCCGGCCAGGTCCGGCTCGCGTCGATCGCCGACGAAGACCCGGAACGATGCGCAAGATGGGCCGCGAGTTACCCGTTTCCGTTGACACGGGACTACATGCACGCGACGGCAATCCTCGACGGCAAGGTAATCGACGTTTCGGACGCGCTCGACCCGCCCGCGCAATGGGCGGCGGGCATCGAAAACTTCCTCCGCACCGGCTATCGTGCCATCACAATTACGCCGATGATGCGCGGCGATACCGCCTTCGGCACAGTCAGCGTGGTGCGCATGGCGCCGGGGCCGTTGACCGACAAGCAATTCGCGATTCTGAAGACCTTCGCCGATCAGGCGGTGATCGCGATCGAGAACGTACGCCTGTTCAACGAGACCAAGGAATCGCTCGAGCGGCAGACCGCGACGGCCGAGATCCTCAAGGTGATCAGCGAATCGCCGACCGACGTGCAGCCGGTGTTCAATGCAATCGCGCGCAGCGCGCGCCGGCTCTGTGCGGCCACCTACAGCGCCGTGTTTCTGGCGGACGCAGACCGGCTCACGCTCGCCGCCGTCGAAGGGGTCGAGGCGGCGGGGGTCGCCGCCCTGCTGGAAACGTATCCGCTCCCCATCGGGCGGGAGACCTCTGCGGGGCGCTGCATCCTCGATGGACGCATCGTGCATCTCGAGGACGCCCGGCTCGATTCCGATTACGGCCATCCGCTGCGCGACACGATCTCGGTGCGCTCCATTCTCTCGGTCCCCATGTTTCGCGAGGGGTGCCCCCTCGGCGCGATCAGTGTGTGGCGCGGCGAAGTGAAAGCTTTCTCCGACAAGCAGATCGCCCTGCTCCAGACCTTCGCCGATCAGGCGGTGATCGCGATCGAGAACGTGCGCCTGTTCAACGAGACCAAGGAGGCGCTCGAGCGGCAGACCGCGACCGCCGAGATCCTCAAGGTCATCGCCAGTTCGCCAGACGACGTTCAGCCCGTGTTCTACGCGATCTGCCGCAGCGCCGCGCGGCTCGTGGGCTGCCGAGTCGGGATCAACGTCCTCGAGGGCAACCAGATCCATCTGAAAGCCCTCGCCGCCCCCGCCGCCTCCGCCGGGATGAGAGACCTGCAGGGCATCGCGGTCCCCGTGTCGCTCGGCTACGGCGAGCCCGGCTACATCGAGGCGCTCGTCGAGGCAGCGAAGCAGGTTTACCCGCTCCCGTACCAGCCCGAGCGCAACTACGTCGCGCGTGCGATCGCGACTGGCACGGTGACTTCGACTCCCGACACCGAGGCACCGGAGGTCCATCCCGGTTTCAGGGAGTTTGCCCGCACTGGCAAGTATCGAGCCACCGCAAATGTCCCGATGACTCGCGACGGCGTCGGCCTCGGCACCATCGGCCTGGTGTTCGAGGAACGCGGCAGGTCGCTCGACGAACGGCAGGAGGCACTGCTTCGAACATTCGCCGACCAGGCGGTGATCGCGATCGAGAACGTGCGCCTGTTCAACGAGACCAAGGAGGCGCTCGAGCGGCAGACGGCGACCGCAGAAATCCTCAAGGTCATCAGCGAGTCGCCGACCGACGTGCAACCCGTTTTTGATTGCATCACGGAGAGTGCTGCGCGGCTGTTCGCACCCTGCATCACAGCAATCATGATGAGGGAAGGGGATCGCGTGGAATTGAGTGGCCTGACGGGTCCAACGCGAATTGACGAGGAAGCAATGTCCAAGGCGTTTCCGGTTCCGTACGATTCCGGATCGAGCCTGGTGTCACGGGCCATCGCTTCGTGCCAGCTCCAGCAGATCATGGACAGCGAAGCCGCGGACGCTCCGGCCGCGGTGACACGGGCGGGGCGCGCAATCGGATTTCGCGCCCTGACGGTTGCGCCGCTTCTCCGCGACGGCGTTGGCGTTGGTGCGATCTCGATCGCGAGTCCGAAAGTCGGATACCGGCTATCGGAGAAGCAGCTGTTGCTACTCCAGACGTTCGCCGACCAGGCGGTGATCGCGATCGAGAACGTGCGCCTGTTCAAGGAGCTGGAACAACGCACTGAAGCACTCACCAGATCGGTCGGCCAGCTCACCGCGCTGGGCGAAGTCAGTCAGACCATCAGCTCGACCCTCGACCTCGAGAAAGTGCTGCCGACCATCGTCTCACGGGCAGTGCAGCTCACCGGCCTCGACGGTGGCGCGATCTACGAATACGACGAAGTGCAGCAGGTATTCACGATGCGCGCCGGCGAGAACGTCCGGCAGGAGATCCTGGAGCTCGACCGCAACGAGCCGATCCGCATCGGCGAGGGCGCGGTCGGGCGCGCCGCAGCGACGCGCAAGCCGGTGCAGGTACCCGACATCGCAGCGTCCGCCGCTGGCCGCCAGACGCGCGGGCGCGACGTGCTCTTGCAGATCGGCGCCCGTGCACTTCCCGCGGTACCGCTGCTGCGTGAGGGTCACATCCTCGGCGCGCTCGCCGTGATCCGCAACACCCCGGGCGAGTTCCCGCTTGAAGTGATCGCCCTTCTCGAAACCTTCGCCACCCAGTCGGCGATCGCGATCCAGAACGCGCGCCTGTTCCGCGAGATCGAGGAGAAAAGCCGCCAGCTCGAAGAAGCGAGCCAGCACAAGTCGCAGTTCCTCGCCAGCATGAGCCACGAGCTGCGCACGCCCTTGAACGCGATCCTCGGCTTCAACGAGATGATCCTCGGCGACATCTACGGCGAGGTCTCCGAAGACATGCGCCCGCCGCTCGCGCAGATGCAATCGAGCGGCAAGCACCTCCTCGGGCTGATCAACAACGTGCTCGACCTTGCGAAGATCGAAGCCAACAAGATGGAGCTCTCGCTCGCCGACTACGCGGTGCAGGACACGGTCGCCATGGTGCGCGCGACGCTGCAGGCGCTCGCCAGCGAGAAGGGGCTGGAATTCGTCGTCTCGGCGCCGGAGGATCTGCCGCTCGTCTACGGCGACGGCGGCCGGCTGTCGCAGTGCCTGATCAATCTTGCCGGCAACGCGATCAAGTTCACCAAGCAAGGCCGCGTCGAGATCGGCGTCGCGCAGGACGGCGAAACGCTGCGCTTCAGCGTGTCCGACACCGGCATCGGCATCCCGCCGGACAAGATCGACAACCTGTTCACCGAATTCAAGCAGACCGACGCCGCAATCGCCTCGGAGTACGGCGGCACCGGACTCGGCCTCGCCATCACCAAGAAGTTCATCGAGATGCACGGCGGCCGGATCTGGATCGAAAGCGAGCTCGGCAAGGGCTCGACTTTCCTGTTCGAGATCCCGCTGCGCGTCCAATCCGGAGCCGCCGCATGAGCGAAAAGACCATCCTCTACGTCGAAGACAACGAGTTCAACCGCAAGATCGTGCGCGACCTGCTCAAGCGAACCAAGTACCAGCTTATCGAAGCCCACGACGGCGAGGCCGGGGTGGCCACGGCGATCGAAAAGCGCCCCGACCTGATCCTCATGGACATCCAGCTGCCGAAGATCTCCGGCATGGAGGCGATGCGCCGCATCCGCGCCGACGCCGCGACCGCGCAGACGCCGATCATCGCAATTACCTCCTTCGCGCTTTCGGGCGACGATCAGAAGGCGAAGGAAGCCGGCGCGACCGCCTACCTCGCCAAGCCCTACAGCCCATTCGACCTGCTGAAGGCAATCCGCGCGCTGCTCCCTGAATCCTGAGCACCGGCTGCCGCGCGCGGCACGCTGTGCTAGCTTCCTGCCTCTCGCATCGATCGACGGAGAACAAAGATGACGACTGTTGCATTCATCGGCCTCGGCGCCATGGGTTCGCGCATGGCAATGAACGTCCACGCCGCCGGGATCAAGCTGCGCGTCTACAACCGCGACAAGGCGAAGACCAAGCCGTTCGCCGACAAGGGCATCGAGGTCGCGGACAGCATCGCCGCCGCGGTCAAGGGCGCCGATTTCGTCGTCTCGATCATCGCCGATGACGCGGCGACGCGCGCGGTGATGCTCGGTGAGGCGGGCGTCGTCGCCAGCGCCGCCAAGGGCACCGTCGTGCTCGATTCGAGCACCAACTCGCCGGCGATGGTGAAGGAAGTCGCCGCCGCCGCAACGAACAAGGGCATCGTCTATCTGGACGCACCGGTCTCGGGCAGCCTCGCGCAGGCGCAGGGCAAGGAGCTGGTGTTCCTGGTCGGCGGCGACCCGGCGGGGTTCGACAAGGCGCAGCCGCTGTTTTCCGCGATGGGGCGCCTGGCGAAGCGGATCGGCGGTACCGGCGCCGGCGCAACCCTGAAGCTCATCAACAACATGATCTCGGCAACGCTCACCGCGGCGCTGGTCGAAGCGGCGATGACTGCGGAGGCCGCCGGGCTCGACAAGGACGCGACCGTGGAGATCCTGAGCGAAGGCGCCGCCGGCTGCCGCCTCACCAAGACCAAGCTCCCCAAGATGCTGAAGCGCGACTACGCGCCGCAGTTCCAGATCGCATTGATGGACAAGGACGTGCGCTACTACCTTGCGATGGCCCAGGACCTCGATGTGCCGACGCCGGTCTCCTCGGCGGTGCGCAGCCAGTACCAGGGCGCGCGACGCGCCTCGCTCGGCGGGCTCGATACCGCGGGACTGTTCGCCTACGCGGCGAGCGAGAAGCCGAAAAGCTAGCGCGCCGCCTCGCCGAGCACCGCGTCGCGCATTTCCTTGGGAATCTCGTAGTCCGGGTAGCGCTTGCGGAATTCGGCGAGGCTCTCGTCGGCTTCCTTGGCCCGTCCTTCGCGACGCAGGCGCGCAATGCGCTCGAGCCAGTCGCGCGGCGTTTCGTTCTTTGCGTCCTTCTTGCCGGCCTGCGCTGCGGACGCCCGTGTGCGGTCTTCGAGCGCCGCGCCGGGCACAGCCCGGCCCGCGCTCTCCGCCTCCGCGGTCGACGGGCGCTCGGCGCGCGCGCCAGCAACATCCGACGCCGCGCTCGGTTGAAGCGCGCGCGCGGCGCCGAGCTGCGACGGCGCAGCCGCTTCGGCGGGCGCGGATTTCGGCGCCGGCGGCTCGGGGACGAACGCGCGCGCTGGCGGCGCCGCAGCCGGTGCCGGCGCCGCAGGCGCGTGTATCTTCTGGCGTTCCCGTTCCGCTGCCGCGGGTGCCGGCGCGGACGTCGCTGGCGGCGCGGCGAGCGGCTTCGCTTTCGCCTCTGCCTGCGGGCGGTCGTTGCGCTTCGCCAGATCGTCGACCTCCTCCTTGGCGTCGCGCGGCGCCGCCTTTTTCTCTGCAGCAGGCGGCGCCGCAGGTATCCGCGCCGCGGTCTCCAGGTCCGGTCGCTCGAGCTGCATGCGAACGACGAGCGACATCGTCAGCACGACGACCGCGGCCACCGATACCGGCAACGCCCAGCGGCGCACCGAGAAGCCCGCGCGGCGCGGGCCGGCGCCGACCGCACGCCGCGAGGCGGCGAGGATCGCCGCGTCGAGCGCCTCGGGCGGGCGCTCCTCGCCGAGCGTCCGGTAGCCCGCGGAGACACGCGGATCGTGCAGGTCGTCCCGCTCAGCCATCGTCCAGTGCCTCCCTAAGCTTCGCCAGCGCATAGCGCAAGCGACTCTTCGCCGCCTCGAGGTCGATGCCCGCCACCTCGGCAATCTCCGGCAGCGTCAGTCCCGCCTCCTCGCGCAGCAGGAACACCTCGCGCTGCGCGGGCGGCAGTGCTTCGAGCGCCGCGCCCAGCTGGCGGAGCTGCTCGTTCAGCTCGGCGCGCCGCTGCGGCTCGTCCTGCGGCGCGGCGGCCGGCTCGAACGGCGGATCGTCGGCATCGTAGGAATGGTTGCTCGTGTCGAGCGAGGTGAGCTTCAGTCCGCGCCGCCGCCAGTGATCGACCACGCGGTTGCGTGCAATGGTGTACAGCCAGGTGGTGAAGCGCGCGCTCGGGGTATAGCGCTCGCGCGCCTCGATCACCTTCAGCCAGACGTCGTGGAACAGCTCCTCGGCCTCGCCGCGCGCCTTCACGCTGCGCAGCACGAAGCGGAACAGCGGCCCCTTGTGGCGCGCGTAGAGCGTCTCGAAGGCCGCGGCTTCGCCATCCCGGTAAGCGATCATCAGCTGCTCGTCCGCCGCCTCCATGCCGCGCTAGTGTAAAGCGCGCGGCGCATCGAGGGCTCAGGGCGAGAAGGGTGAGTAGTACGAGACCGGCCCGTCGGGATCCGGCGCGAAGCCGGGGAACGGACTCGGGCAGGGCCAGCCGCAGGGGGCCGGCGCGCGGATGACGCCGCGTGCGACGAGATTCGCGCGGCTGTCGTAGCGCAGCTGCACGACTTCGGCGGGGCGGCTCGAGGCGCGCTCGAACTGGACGTACCGCGCCTGCGAGTGCTCGCGACGGCCGTGACCGGTGCCAAGGCGCGACGCCGCCTCGGCCTCGTCGCGCTCGCGCGCGTTCGACGGCCTGCCCGGCGACGCGGCGGATTCCGCGGGCGCCGAGCGCTTGCCCGCGCCGGCATCGTTCGATGCGCCGGGTGCGCCAGGGAACGCCTCGCGACCGATCGGCGCGGGCGGAGCCACAGGCTTCTTGCGGAATACCGCGACACCGATCACGCCGACGTTGTCCGGCCGGCCGGTACGCGCCGCGTACGAGTCTTCGAGATCAGTGAAATAGAACGCCGCGGTCTGCGCGAGGCTCTTGCGCCAGCCCTGGATCACCAGCTTGCCGTGGGGCGCAATGACGTAACCGCTCTGCGATGGATCGGCACTCTGGCCGGTGATGACATTGACGCCGTCCACCGAAACGACCGCGAGCACCTCGGCGCCGGTGCGATTGCGCAGCGTGAGGCGGTATTCGTGCCCCGGCTGGCCGGCGACCCAGAGGCTGCGGGCATGCCGATGCACCGGCAGACGCCGGTTATCCGCTCGGTCGAACACGCCCAGCTCCACCAGCCGTCCGGCGAGCGCGCTTTGCGCGCCGAAGCTGCTCAGCGCCAGCATCAGCAGCAGCAAACACTGTTTTGCAGACATGACCACACTCCTTTCTCGGTTTCCCGCCCGTTGGCGGCCTTGAGGAGTGAAACGTCACCCGCGCTGATTCGGGTTAAGACCCGCGTTCGTCACTTTCCGACAACGTCTCGCGTAGAATTCAGCCCTTTTCGAGGCGAGTCCGCCGCTCATGCACCCGTTGCCCAAACCGCGCGTCATTCCGATCCATGCCGAAAGCCCGGGCATCGGTCACAAGGGCGCGAAGTACGACTGCCACAAATGCCCGGCCTACTGCTGCAGCTATCCGCTCATCGAGATCAACAAGCGCGACATCGCGCGGCTCGCGAAGCACTTCGACCTCACGTACCAGCAGGCCGAGACGCGCTTCACGAAATACGACAAGGGCGAAAAGACACGCGCCCTGCGTCACCAGAAGGACCGCCACTTCAAATCCATCTGCATTTTCCTCAACACGCGCACGCGCCAGTGCACGATTTACGACGCCCGGCCGGGCGTGTGCCGCGCGTATCCGGACGTGCCGCACTGCGGGTACTGGGATTTCTTATCCTTCGAGCGGAACCAGCAAGACGATCCGACGTTTATTGCCACCACCTGAAAGGTGGTGGCAATAAACGCAACAAGTCGGACACAGGGGAAGGGGCACGCCCCTTCCCCTGTAACCCCTACCCCACTCTAGTCGACGATCAGTAGGCTAGCTTCGGCTCGCCAGCGCTTTTTGGCGGATCGCGGACAGGGTGGTGGTCGGGGTGATCGCGTCCGGATCGATCCGCAGCTCGAGGATCGCCGGCTTGCCCGAGGCGACGGCGCGCTCGAAGGCCGGGGCGAACTGCTCGGTGCGCTCGACCACCTCGCCGTGCCCGCCGAAGATTCTCGCGTAGGCGGCGAAATCCGGATTCACCAGCTGCGTCCCCGAGATGCGCTCCGGGTATTCGCGCTCCTGGTGCATGCGGATCGTGCCGTACATGCCGTTGTTCACCACCAGCGCGATCACCGCGGCGCCGTACTGCACGGCGGTGGCGAACTCCTGCCCGTTCATGAGGAAGTCGCCGTCGCCGCAGAAGGCGATGACGGTGCGCTCGGGCGCGGCGATCTTGGCGCCGACCGCCGCCGGAAAACCGTATCCCATCGAGCCGCTGGTCGGCCCGAGCTGCGTGCGAAATCCCTTGTAGCTGAAGTGCCGGTGCAACCAGGAAGCGAAGTTGCCTGCGCCGCCGGCGACGACTGCGTCCTCGGGCAGCTGCTCGGAGAGCCAGCGAATGACCTTGCCGTAGTGCAGCGCGCCGGGCATGGGCTGCAGGGCGTTCCAGGCGAGGTAGTCCTCGCGCGCCGCGCGCAGCCAATCGCCCCATCGCGCACCGTCGAGCGCCACCCCGGAAAGCGCTTCGACGAACCGCACGACGCCGGCGTTGATCGGCAGCGCCGCCTGGTACACGCGGCCGAGCTCTTCGGCGCCGGCATGGACGTGGACGAGCGTCTGCTTCGGCACCGGCACGTCGAGCAGCGTGTAGGCGCTGGTGGTCATCTCGCCGAGCCGCGCGCCGACGACGAGCAGCAGGTCGGCGTCCTTGACGCGCTGCGCGAGCTTCGGGTTGATGCCGATGCCGATGTCGCCCGCGTAGTGCTTGCTGCGGTTGTCGAACAAATCCTGGCAGCGGAACGCGCAGCCCACCGGCAGGCCGCAGCGCTCGGCCCAGGCGCGGATCGCCTCGACCGCGGCGGGCGTCCAGCCGCTGCCGCCGAGAATGACCAAGGGGCGCTCGGCCTGCTGCAGTAATTTCGCGAGGGCGCGCATGTCCGCCGGCGCCGGCGCGGCCTGCACGCGCTTGTAATGCGGCGCGTCGGCGACCGCGGCCTCCGAGAACAGCATGTCTTCGGGCAGCGCGAGCAGCACCGGGCCCTGCCGGCCTGCCGTGGCACAGTGATAGGCATGGCTGACGTACTCGGGGATGCGCTCGATGCGGTCGATCTGCGCGACCCACTTGGTGAGCGGCCCGTACATGCGTCGGTAATCGATCTCCTGGAAGGCTTCGCGCTCGGCAAACTCGTTGCCGACCTGGCCGACGAACACGATCATCGGCGTCGAGTCCTGGTACGCGGTGTGCACGCCGACCGAGCCGTTGGTCGCGCCGGGCCCGCGCGTGACGAACAGAATCCCGGGCTCTCCGGTCAGCTTGCCGTAGGCTTCGGCCATGTACGACGCGCCGCCCTCCTGCCGGCAGATGACATAGCGCAGCCGATCGCGCACGTCGTAGAAACCGTCGAGCGCCGGCAGGTAGCTCTCGCCGGGAACGCCGAAGGCGAGCCGCGCGCCGTGCGCGGCGAGCGCATCGACCAGGATCTTGCCGCCGTGGCGGACCTTGAGATCGGGCTTCATCTGCGGCCCCCGAAGGCCTTGTCGAGCGCGCTGCAGCAGCTGTCGAGCGCCGCATTTGCCGTATCCAGGGCGCCGCCCATCAGCAGGAAACCGTGCACCATGTCCGGGTACTCCTGGTATTCGGTCGCAACACCTTCCTTGGCGAGACGCCGGGCGTAGGCGCGTCCCTCGTCGACGAGGACGTCGAACCCGGCGGTCAGCAGGTACGCGGGCGGCAGGCCGGCGAGCGACTCGGCGAGCATCGGCGAGGCGCGCCAGTCGAGCCAGTCGTTCGCACGCGGCAGGTAATGGTCGCGGAAGTAGACCATCGCCTTCCGGGTCAGCGGGAAGCATTCGGCGTTGCGCTCGATCGAGGGAAAGCCCATGCGCTGATCCGTCGCGGGATAGATCAGCAGCTGGTAGCAGAGCGGCGGACCGCCGGCTTCGCGTGCGGCGAGCGCGACGACGGTGGCGAGATTGCCGCCGGCGCTGTCGCCACCGACGGCGATGCGCGCCGGATCGACCGCGAGTGCCTTGGCATGCGCGGCGATCCATCGCGTGGCCGCCACGCAATCCTCGACCGCCGCCGGAAAGCGGCATTCCGGCGCAAGCCGGTAGTCGACCGAGAACACCGCGCAGCGCGCGCCGTTCGCGATCTGGCGACAGACGACGTCGTGCGTATCGAGATCGCCGATCACCCAGCCGCCGCCGTGAAAGTAGACCAGCGCCGGCAGCACCTCGTCGGGCTTCGTCCCCTTTGGGCGGAAGGCGCGCAAAGGAATCGGGCCGTCGGGCCCCGGCGCAAGCTTGAGACTGACGGCCCCCACCTCGGGAGCCGCCGGCGACAGTGCACCGCGCGTGTCGCGGTACAGGCGCCGCGCAACGAACGGCGATACGTCCCAGATCATTGGCAGGCCCGAACGCGCCGCGCGCTCGAGCACGGCGACGACCTGCGGATGCGGCGAACCCATTCCACTCCCCCTCGAGCGCTCGATCGATGCGCGTCGATTATAGTATTCGCACTGTTCACGTCACGACGGATCTTCCCGGGTTCGCATGAGCGACGAAATCAGCACGCTGCGCCGCATCCTTCAGGAAAACCGCGTCCTCGCGATCGTCGGCCTGTCCGCAGACTGGTACCGGCCGAGCTATTTCGCCGCGAAGTACATGCAGGAACACGGCTATCGCGTCATTCCGGTCAATCCGCGCTATGCGGGAAAAAAGGTGCTCGGCGAAACCTGCTACGCCGGCCTGAAAGACATCCCGGACAAGATCGACCTGGTCGACGTGTTCCGCCGCAGCGAGGACGTCATGCCGATCGCCGAGGACGCGATCGCGATCGGCGCGCGCGTCCTGTGGCAGCAGATCGGCGTCAAGAACGCCGCGGCCGCGGAGGCCGCGCGCCAGGCGGGACTCGACGCCGTGATGGACCACTGCGTCAAGATCGAGCACGCGCGGCTGTTCGGCGGGCTCAACTGGGTGGGGGTCAATACCCGGGTGATTTCGGCCAAGCGACCCCGCGTGATTGCCAACTGACCCATGTCAAAAGTACCAGGCCAATCACCCGTAAGGGTGAATAGCGTCACCCGCCGGCGACGGGTATTCTCCGGCTATGATCACGCCCCACCGGGTATTCGAAGGCCGCTTCGGGCGGTTCCATCTTATTGATGTAACGGGGTCTTTGGCGGAGCGCAGCCACCCCGAGCCGACCATCCTCGTCAAGCACTCGGGTCCGGCCTGCGAATTGCACGCCGGCGACCTGCGCACCTCGCTCGGGCGCGGCGCCCTGCTGATCCTGAATGCCGGCGAGCGCTTCGCGATGACCGCCGAGGACATCGCCGCCCCGGTCCGGCTGGTGCTTTTTCACGCCTCCTCGGACTGGCTACGCGAGGCCTTTCCCGCCGTCGCGAGCGAGACGCCCGGCACGGTGCTGGGCACGGCGATCGAGGAGATCACCCCGCGCATCCGGCGCCTCGCCGACACCCTCGCCATCGAGGCGATCAACGACCGCTTTCTGTCGGGCGAACGGCTCGAGTTCATGCTGCAGGAGCTCATGCTGTCGATCGTCGACACCTACCTCGCGCGGCGCGAATCGTCTCCGCTTTGGCGCGGCTCGCGCTTCGAGGACTCGCGCATCCGCAAGGCCATTGGTCTGCTGCGCGCGCGGCCGAACAAGGAAATGAACATCGACGTGCTCGCGAACCGCGTCGGGCTGTCGCGATCGCGCTTCTACCACCTGTTCCAGGTCTGCACGGGCCGTTCGCCGCGCGAGTATCTGGACATGCTGTGCATCGAGACCGCAATATCGCGGCTCGCCTCGTCCAATCAGAAGATCGCGGACCTTTCGTCCGGGCTCGGCTTCTCGGCGCAGAGCAATTTCACGCGCTTTTTCCTGAATCAGGTCGGCGTCCCGCCGTCGCAGTACCGGCGCGCCGCGAGCGCCACTGCCTCGCCGGAGGCCACGCCGGAACCGTCGTTCCCGGCGTCCTCGTCGGATCCCGAGACGCCCGCCTCGGACGCCTGAGTCCGCCTTGACGCGCTCACGCGCGTCGAGAACAATCAACAATCCTTCAAGCCGCCGACCCTGCGCGTTGCGCGCGACCGCGTGCGGCGCACGCGCAGCGCAAACGCCCGCTATCCAATGGCCGATCGCACATTCGGGATTGAGACCCTCTGCCTGCACGCCGGGCAGATTCCCGACCCCGCGACCGGCGCGCGCGCAGCGCCGATCTACCAGACGACCTCGTTCGTCTTCGACTCTGCGGACCATGCGGCAAGCCTCTTCAACCTGCAGACCTTCGGCAACGTCTACTCGCGCATCTCGAATCCGACCGTGGCGGTGTTCGAGGAACGCATGGCGGCGATCGAGAACGGCCGCGCCGCAGTCGCCGTCGCGAGCGGCCAGGCGGCCGAAGCGGCCGCGATCCTGACGCTCTGCGAGCAGGGCGACCATATCGTCTCGGCCTCGACGCTGTACGGCGGCACGCACACGCTGTTCGACGTCAATCTGCGCAGGCTCGGCATCGAGACGAGCTTCGTTCACCCCGACAAGCCCGCCGACTTTCGCGGCGCGCTGCGCAACAACACCAAGCTGATCTACGCCGAGACGCTCGGCAATCCGCTGATCAACCTCGTCGACATCGAAGCCCTCGCGGCGATCGCGCACGACGCCGGCATCCCGCTGGTGATCGACAACACCGTGCCCTCGCCTTTTCTTTGCCGGCCCTTCGAATGGGGTGCCGACATCGTCGTGCATTCGGCGACCAAGTACCTCGGCGGCCATGGCACCACGATGGGCGGCGTGGTCGTCGAATCGGGGCGCTTTCCCTGGGACAACGGCAACTTTCCCGGCATGACCGAGCCCTCCAAGGGCTATCACGGGGTGCGCTTCTACGAGACCTTCGGCGATTTCGGCTACACCATGCGCCTGCGCATGGAAACGATGCGCACCTTCGGGCCGGCGCTCTCGCCGCTGAACGCCTGGCTCCTGCTGCAGGGCGTGGAGTCGCTGCACCTGCGCATGGAGCGCCACTGCGCGAATGCGCTGGCGGTGGCAAAGCATCTCCAGGCGCATCCCAAGGTGGCCTGGGTCAACTACCCCGGGCTGCCAGAGAACAAGTACCACGCGCTGGCGCAGAAGTACCTGGCCAAGGGGGCTTCGGGCCTGCTCAACTTCGGCGTGCGCGGCGCGGCCGATGCCGGGCAGAAATTCATCGAGGCGGCGCAGTTCATGAGCCACCTGGTCAACATCGGCGACGCCAAGACCCTGATCTCGCACCCGGCGTCGACCACGCACCGGCAGATGAGCGAGGCCGAGCAGCTGAAGGCGGGGGTCACACCCGACATGGTGCGCATGTCGGTCGGACTCGAAACGGTCGATGACCTGCTGTGGGACATCGATCAGGCATTGCACGCAGCCACACACTGAGGAGGATGGACATGTTGAGCTGGGACGTCGTAGAGCACGGCAGGCCGCTGCAGAAGGTCTTGAAGGACACCCCCAAGCCCAAGGGCACCGAGGTCCTGGTGCGCATCACGCGCTCGGGCGTGTGCCACTCGGACCTGCATATCTGGGACGGCTACTTCGACCTCGGCGGCGGCAAGCGCTTCTACGTCAAGGACCGCGGCTGCGTGCCGCCGTTCACCATGGGGCACGAGCCCTTCGGCGTGGTCGAGGCCATCGGCCCGCGCGCCAAAGGCGTCAGGGTCGGCCAGAAGCGCATCGTGTTTCCCTGGATCGGCTGCGGCAGCTGCGCGGTGTGCAAGGAGGGGCAGGACAACTACTGCCTGTCGCAGAAATTTCTCGGCGTGTACATGCGCGGCGGCTACGGCACCCACGTCGTCATTCCGCATCCACGCTACCTGGTGGACGCGGCCGGCGTGGACGAGTCCTTCGCCGCGACCCTCGCCTGCTCCGGGCTCACCGCCTACAGCGCGAGCGCCAAGCTGCCCGCGCTGGCGCCGCGCGACTGGGTTGCGATCATGGGCTGCGGCGGGCTGGGCATGGTCGGCATTTCGATCCTGCGCGCCAAGGGCGTGCGCAACATCGTCGCCTGCGACGTCGACGAGACAAAGCTGGCCGCGGCCCGCGCGCTCGGCGCCAAGCTGGTGCTCGATACCCGTGCGCCCGACGCCGCGCAGAAGCTCGGCGCGCTCGCCAAGGGCAACCTCGCCGGGGCGATCGACTTCGTCGGCATGCCGGCGACCTTCAACGTCGCCTACCCGGCGCTGCGCAAGGGCGGGCGCTACGTGCTGTGCGGACTGTTTGGCGGCGAGGTCACGGTGTCGCTGCCGCCGATTGCGCAGCGCGCGGTCGGCATCGTGGGCTCCTACGTCGGCAACCTGCAGGAGCTGAAAGCGGTCGTCGCCCTCGCCAAGAAAAAGAAGCTCAAGCCGACGCCGATCGAGACCCGGCCGGCAGACCTGGTCAACCGCACGCTCGACGAGCTCAAGGCCGGCAAGGTCCTCGGGCGCGTGGTGCTCGATTTCGAGGCCGCTTAGCGCAGCGGGCCGCGCACTAGCCGGCGACGCCTGCCAGCATCCAGGCGCCCGCAAGGGCGATCGGCAGGCCGCTCGCGCGAAGCGAGGCGGCGGTCACGCGCAGCCCGGCCATCACCCCGGCCGCGTGCAGCGCCGCCGTCGCGGCAAGGAATCCGGCCGCGTAGCGCCAGGCCGAGGCCTGCAGCGGCAGCTCCGAGGCGTGCGCAAAGCCGTGAAAGGCGCCGAACAATGCGATCAGCGAGACGCCCGCCGCGAGCGCAGGCGTGCGCGGCAGCGCGAGCAGCAGGCCGAGCGCGAGCACCGAGCCGGCGACAAGATGCTCGCCCGCCGGAAGCGTTGCCCCGACAAATCCCGCCAGACCGCCGAGGGCCATTGCGCCAACGAAGGCCGCCGGCGCCAGCCACAGTGCGCGACCGCCGCGGCGCGCGGCCCAGAGCCCGACCGCGACCATTGCCAGCAGGTGATCGAACCCGAGGAAGGGATGGCTCAATCCGGCTGCCAAGCCGCCACCCGCGCCATGAAACGGATGCGCGAGCGCCTGCCCCACGAGGAGGCTGGCGCCGAGCGCGATCACGAGCTTCTCGAATCGATGCGATTTCATGTCGTGGTCCTCTCCAGATTCAACATTCCCCGCGTTTCGAGGAAGGCGATAATCGATTCGAGCCCCTGCCCGGTCTTCAGGTTGGTGAACACGAACGGGCGCTCGCCGCGCATCTTCTTTGCGTCGCGCGCCATCACCTCGAGCGAGGCGCCGACCATCGGCGCAAGGTCAATCTTGTTGATGATCAGCAGGTCCGACTTGGTGATTCCGGGACCGCCCTTGCGCGGAATCTTGTCCCCTGCAGCGACGTCGATCACGTAGAGGGTCAGGTCGGAGAGCTCGGGGCTGAAGGTCGCCGCCAGGTTGTCGCCGCCCGACTCGATGAGCACGAGCTCGAGGTCCGGGAAGCGGCGCAGCAGCCGCGCCACCGCCTCGAGATTGATCGACGCGTCCTCGCGAATCGCGGTGTGCGGACAGCCCCCGGTTTCCACGCCGAGGATGCGCTCGGGCGCGAGCGCCTCGTTGCGCACCAGGAACTGGGCGTCCTCCTCCGTGTAGATGTCGTTGGTGACCACGGCGAGGCGGTAGCGTTCGCGCAGCGCCTTGCACAACGCGAGCGCGAGCGCGGTCTTGCCCGAGCCGACCGGCCCGCCGATGCCCACGCGCAGAGGCGATCCCTCGCTCATGACCTGAACAGCCGGCTGTACTGGGTTTCGTGCAGCGACGAGAGCAGCGCCAGGCCGGGCGCGTAGGCGCCCAGCGCCTCGTCGTCGAGCGATTCGGCCTCGCCCGCGATCGCCTCGAGGCGCGATCCGAGCGCGAGCAGGATGCGCTGTCCGTCGGTCTGGCCGAGCGGCACCGCCTTCAGCGCGGCCATCACCTGGTTCTCCAGCCAGGCCCAGAGGTAGGCGACCAGCGCGTCGTGGGCGTCGATTCGCCAGTGCGCAACGGCATAGGCAAACGCCGCCGGGAACGACGGCTCGTCGATCGCTTCGAGCGGCGTCGCATCCTCGAGCTGCGCGAGCAGCGCGCGCAGCGAATAGCCCATCTGCGCCGTCTCGGCGCGCAGCTCGCGCGTTTCCCGGCTGGCGAGAAAGTCGTCGTTCCAGCGATCGACCGCCGCGTGCGCCCCCGCGCGCCAGGCCGCGATCAGCCGGGCGAGGATCGGCGCCTCGATGCGCGCCAGCGACAGTTCCAGGACCTCGCCGATCCACTGCTCGGCGCTTGCCCGGTCGTGCACGATGCCGGCCTCGACGGCCGCCTCGAGGCCCTGCGAATAGCTGAACGCGCCGACCGGAAGCGTCGGGCTGGCGAGCTGCAGGAGCCGGGCGAGCTCAGTGTTCGTGCTCATGCGGTGTCCCGTCCGGATGCGGATGATGATGGTCGTGTTCGCACTGCGCGTGATCGTGCGCATGGTCTTCCGGTTCGCCGAACGCGTGAATGCGCGCCGCGCCGGCCGCCTCGCCCGCGTGGTGCGGATGCCCCCCGTAGGCGCCCGCCTCGGGCTCGAACGGCGCACGCAGCGGCGTGAGCGTGGCGCCCAGACCATGCAGCATCGTCTCGAGCACGTGGTCCGCCGCGATGCGCAGGAATCCGTCGCCGACCTCGACCGGCACATGCCGGTTGCCGAGGTGGTAGGCGGCGCGCGCGAGCGCCGTCGCGTCGCTGCAGACCACGTGGAGCAAGGCCTCGGGCTCGGCGACGATCTCGATCAGGCGGCCGTCCGAGGCGACGACCAGGTCGCCGCCGCGCAAGATCTCGCCGCGCGGCAGCTTCAGCGCGACCGCCTCGCCCGAGGCGAGCTCGGCAAGGAGCCGGCTCTTCTGGCGCTTGTCGAACGGCAGCGCGAGGCGCCCCTTCACCTCGAGCGCGTAGGCGCCGGGCCGCGTCTTCAGCTTGGCCTTGATCTCGAGCATGCTCAAAACAGGAAGTAGCGCTGCGCCATCGGCAGCAGCTTCGCCGGCTCGCAGACCAGCAGCTCACCGTCGGCGCGCACCTCGTAGGTTTCGGGATCGACCTCGATCCTCGGCTGCCAGCTGTTGTGGATCATGTCCTTCTTGCCGACCGTGCGCACGTTCTTCACGGGCTCGAGCGGCTTTGCCAGACCGAGCTGTGCGAGCGTCGGATTCCTGAGCGCCGCCTCGGAGACGAACGTCACCGCGGTGCGCAGCGCGCGGCCGAAGCTGCCGAACATCGGCCGGTAGTGCACCGGCTGCGGCGTCGGGATCGACGCGTTCGGATCGCCCATGGCGGCCGCGGCGATCATCCCGCCCTTCAGGATCAGCGAAGGCTTGACGCCGAAAAACGCCGGCTTCCACAGCACCAGGTCGGCGAGCTTGCCGACCTCGATCGAGCCGACCGCGTGCGCGACGCCGTGCGCGATCGCCGGGTTGATCGTGTATTTCGCCACGTAGCGCTTCACGCGCGCGTTGTCGTGCGTCTTGGGGTCGCCCTTGAGCGCGCCGCGCTGCAGCTTCATCTTGTGCGCGGTCTGCCAGGTGCGCACGATCACCTCCCCGACGCGGCCCATCGCCTGCGAGTCCGACGACATCATGGAAAACGCGCCGAGGTCGTGCAGGATGTCCTCTGCGGCGATCGTCTCCTTGCGGATCCTCGATTCGGCGAACGCGACATCCTCGGCGATCGCCGGGTCGAGGTGATGGCAGACCATCAGCATGTCGAGATGCTCGGCGACGGTGTTCTCCGTGTACGGCATCGTCGGGTTGGTCGACGAGGGCAGCACGTTCGGCTCGCCGCAGACGCGCATGATGTCCGGCGCGTGGCCGCCGCCCGCACCCTCGGTGTGAAAGGTCGAGATCGAGCGGCCCTTAAACGCGCCGATGGAGGCCTCGACGAACCCGGACTCGTTCAAGGTGTCGGTATGGATCGCCACCTGCACGTCGTATTCCTCGGCGACGCCGAGGCAGCAATCGATCGCGGCCGGCGTCGTTCCCCAGTCCTCGTGCAGCTTCAGGCCCATCGCGCCCGCCTCGAGCTGCTCGCGCAACGCGGCCGGAAGGCTCGCGTTGCCTTTGCCGAGGAAGCCCAGATTCATCGGGAAGGCCTCGGCCGCAGCGAGCATCGAGGCGATGTGCCAGGGGCCCGGCGTGCAGGTGGTCGCGAGCGTGCCGGTCGCCGGACCCGTGCCGCCGCCGAGCATCGTCGTAATCCCCGACATCAGGGCTTCCTCGATCTGCTGCGGGCAGATGAAGTGGATGTGGGCGTCGATGCCGCCCGCGGTGAGGATCATGCCCTCGCCGGCGATCGCCTCGGTCCCCGGACCGACCGGAATCGTCACCGCCGGCTGGATGTCGGGGTTGCCGGCCTTGCCGATCCTCCAGATGCGGCCGCCCTTGAGGCCGACGTCGGCCTTGACGATGCCCCAGTGATCGACGATCAGCGCGTTGGTGATCACGGTGTCGGCGACATCGCGCGCGATACGCTGGCTCTGGCCCATGCCGTCGCGGATCACTTTGCCGCCGCCGAACTTCACTTCCTCGCCGTAGGTGGTGCAGTCCTTTTCGACCTCGATCCACAGCTCGGTATCGGCGAGCCGCACGCGGTCGCCGACCGTGGGGCCGAACATTTCGGCATAGGCCTGGCGCGTAATCTTCATTTGAGCTTTCCCATCACCTTGGCATTGAAGCCGTAGACGGTGCGCGCGCCCGCAAGGGCGACGAGCTCCACGGTGCGCGCCTGCCCGGGCTCGAAACGCACCGCAGTCCCCGCGGCGATGTTCAGGCGATAGCCGCGCGCCTTGGCACGGTCGAACTTCAGCGCGGCGTTGGTCTCGAAGAAATGGTAGTGCGAGCCGACCTGCACCGGTCGATCGCCGCTGTTGGTGACCTCGAGCGTCAGCGTCTTGCGGCCGGCATTCAGCTCGATCTCGCCCGTGGCTGCGCGAATTTCTCCAGGAATCATCGTATGCTCAAAAGATCGGGTTGTGCACCGTGACGAGCTTCGTGCCGTCGGGAAACGTCGCTTCGATCTGGATCTCCGGAATCATCTCCGGCACCCCCTCCATGACCTCGTCGCGCGTCAGCAGCGTCGCGCCCCAGCCCATCAGCTCGGAAACGCTGCGGCCCTCGCGCGCGCCTTCCATGAGCGCGGCGCTGATGTAGGCGACCGCCTCGGGATAGTTGAGCTTCAACCCTTTCGCCTTGCGCCGCTCGGCGAGCAGCGCCGCGGTGAACACGAGCAGCTTGTCCTTCTCTCTGGCGGTCAGTTCCATGGCGGAGAAAATCCCTGCAAGATTGATGCCCGTACGCCATGGTCGCACCAGGCTCGGCGCCACGGAAATTCTGCACCAAAATGGTGGGCGACGTCGGTCCCACCGCACCGCGGCCGTGCGCGACGGGCGCAGCGAGTCCAGGTGCATTGCGCCATTGCGCGCGCGAACGGTCGAATCAGGTCTTCCAGATGCGGGGTTCCACCGCTTCACGCCCCAGCATCGGCCCCCGCAGCAATCGCCACAGCCCCGTGAAATAGCCCTTCGCCGCCTCGCTCGAGTCCCCGAGGTAGCGCGCGATGAACAGCGCCGGCAGCCGGGTCACCGCGCCCCGCCCCGCAGCGGGCGCGGTCGCGCGGCAGGCGTTGAGCAGCGCATCGTCGATCGCTGCGCCGGTGGCGATCAGCGTACCGCTCACCGAATGCCCCCCGAGACCCGCGCGCGCGCGCATCGGCAGCCCGCCGGCTTCGATGCGCCCCTGCTCGAGCCACAGGCTGCGCCCGGCGACGCGCAGCCGCGTGCGCAGGCGGCACTCGCCGCGCGTGAATCGCTCGCCCGAGCCGCTGCGACCGAAGCAGCCGATCTCCCAGCCGATGTAGCGCGCATCCGGCGCGAGCCCGATCTCGGTCTCGAGCAAGGCACGCGCACCGTCGAACACGATGGATTCCTGCGGCAGCCATTCCAGACAGGCGCCCGGCGCAAGCTCGAATGCGAGCCGCTGCCTTGCCCAGGGGCCCGCCGAGCGGTACCACTTCGCGGCACCGGGCGTGGTGAGCAGCGCATGCGCGCGGTCCGCCACCGCGGCCTCGAGCGTCAAGGCATCGCCGCCGGCAATCCCGCCCGGCGGGTGCACGACGATCGTGTGACACACGGCGTCGCCTTCCGGATACAGCGGCTTTTGCACGACCAGCGGCCCGTCATGGCGGCGCGCGGCGAGCACGGTGCGCGCGCCGCGGCGCTCGTAGCCGAGCGCGAGCTCGGCGCGCCATTGTGCGGCGGCGACCGGTTCTTCGAGACGCATGCGGCGATCATACCGGCTGGCCGCAGGACCCTCGCGCGAGCGCCGCGGCACCCACGCAACAGTGACGTATTGCACAGCCGCCCGCCAGACGGGCAGCGGGTCCGGATCGGCGGTCTGCGCGCCGGCCTGTCACAGGCGTAGACTGTCGCTGCGGTTTGTTGCATTCCCAGACGGCCCGGCACGAATGCCGTGCGGGCGAATTCTGGGGGAGGCTGCCTATGCTGGACGTTCTGAGTTGGGTCAAGAAGCGCGCCGAAGGACCGAAGGCGCCGACAGCGGATCAGGCGCAGGCCGAAGCCTTGCTGCCCGATCTTCGGGACGCGGATCCGGTCATCGCGCTAAATGAACTGAGCGGCTGGCTCGATCCGGCCGGCGGTTCGGCGAACGCCGATCCGAAGGCGCGAGGCGAAATCCTGGCGCGCGTGCAGGACGCGGGCGCCGCGCACGTCGCCGCGGTGCTCGCGAAGTACGGGGCGCGTACAGACGCGAATCAAGCGGCACGCGAGTCGAACTGGAAATCGCTGATTCAGTATCAGGCCCATCTGACCCACGCGCTCGGCCTGTGCGCAAAGGCGTTGCTGAGCGCCGCATACGAGGACGTCGCGCTGCTCGCGCCGGCCGAGACGAGCACCGCGCGGGCGCTGCACAGCTGCCGCACGCTCGCGAAGATCTGCTTCGTTCACTACGTGCGCGTTCCGGCCAGCGTGTGGCGCCTGGCGTATGGGTTGTATGCCCGCGCGGAGGAGATCGGCAGCGCGGCAAGTCCCGTCAAGGCCGATGCCGATCCCAAAAAGGTCACCACCGTGGAGCAGGAGCTCCTGCGGCTGCTCATGTTCCAGGTGAGCGCGCCGGACATGATGGCGCTCGAGCAGATCGAGGTCGCCGACCGCGTCCTCGAGCAGATCGGAGACCGCTGCACCCTGCGTCCGCCCGGGGTCGCCGACAATCCTTTCTGCTTCGATCCGCAAGGCGATGCGCCGCCGCGGCGCGCGCCCGCGGAACAGGGGGCATCGGGGTCCGCGGCGCGCTATTTTGGCGCTGGCATGGGATACGACGCGCTGGAGCGGATCTACAAACAGTTGAACGCGGCGAACATCAAAGACGTCAAGGTCTTCGGCCAGGACATCGCGCCACGTGCGCAGATCAGCGCCGTTCAGCACCTGCTCGCGTTCTGGCAGGCGAAGAGCCCCTATGCGCAGCCGGCGCGCGCGCCGGCCAGCGGCAGCCTGCAGATCGTGCATCGATACGGACAGGTCTGGCAGCAGCTCTCCGACACCCAGCACAGCACGGGAGAGCTCACGCTCGCGGACGAGAACGACGGCCCGCCACAGGTTCCGGAAAACTGGACGCTGCACGAGGCCGGCGGCAACGAGCTCAGCGCAGAGCTCGCGCAGAGCGACGGCGGCCGCGCAAGCTGCGGCGAGGTGGTCGGCGTATCGGTGAACGGCGGGAGCGAGTACCTGGTGGGAACGATCCGGCGCATGCAGCGCGAGCCTGGCGGCAATCTGCATGCCGACATCGCGGTCCTGAGCCGCAAGCCCCGGCCGCTGACGCTGCGCGAAGTGCACAAGAAGGACGAAGACAGCGTCGTCTCCGACGCCGCCTCGCGGCAATTCGCGTTTGCCTCCGTGCGCGCGGTCATTCTCGCGGAGGGCGGCCAGGGCGAAACGCCGCCGAACCTGCTGTTGCCGGCAGAGAGCTGGTCGCCGGGACGCGTCTACGAGACGACGGAAGACCCCGTACGCTACCTGCGCGGCGTGAAGGTGATGCGGCACGGCGACGACTACGTGCGCGCGACCTTCGAGTGGCTGCCGGCGCCGGCCTAGCGGCCCGGCATCGTCGTTCGCGGCGCTGATCCTCGAAAAGGAGGCGCGGCGTGCTAAAAATGCACGCCGGTACTTCTCGTTCGTCGGAGTCTGCCATGGTTCCTGCCGTCCGCTTCAGCCACCTCGGCCTGTACGTGTCCGACATCGCGCGCATGGAGCGCTTCTACACCGGATATCTGGGCTTTCTGGCGACCGACCGCGGCAGCCTGGGCACGACGCGACTGGTATTCCTGTCGCGCGATCCCGCCGAGCACCACCAGATCGTGCTTGCCTCGGGCCGCCCCGCGGAGGCCCGCTTCACGACCGTGAACCAGATATCCCTGCGGGTCGACGACCTCGCAGCGCTGCGCAGCTTCGCCGAGCGCGCCGCGGATCACGGCGCGACCGACGTCCAGCCGGTCACGCACGGCAACGCGCTGTCGGTCTACCTGCGCGATCCCGAGGACAACCGCATCGAGCTGTTCATCGACACGCCCTGGTACGTCACCCAGCCGCTGCGCGAGCCGGTCGATTTCTCCCTCGCGGATGACGCGCTGTGGCGCGCGCTGGAAGCGCATGCGCGCACGCTGCCGGGCTTTCGCCCGGTGGCCGAGTGGCGGCGCGAGCTCGCCGAGCGGCTCGCGAAGGCGTGATCGACGTTGCGATCGTCGGCTGCGGCCCGGTCGGCGCGCTGCTTGCCAACCGGCTCGGTGCGTACGGTCTCCAGGTCGCGGTGTTCGAGCGCGACGCGGCGTTGTGGCGCCTGCCGCGTGCCGTGCACTTCGACGGTGAGGTGATGCGCATCTTCCAGGCGGCCGGCCTCGCCACGGAGGTCGCCGCAATCGCGCGCCCGGGCACGCGCGGCATGCATTTCGTCGACGCCGCGGGGCGCACGCTGCTCATCCGCGGCGTAGCCGACGGGCCGGGTCCGCAGGGCTGGGCGACGAGCTATTACTTCCACCAGCCTGACCTCGAGCGCGTCCTGCGCGCCGGACTCGCGCGCTTTGCGAACGTGCGCGTGCAGCTCGGGCGCGAGGTCCGCGCCATCGTGCAGAGCGAAACCTGCGCCACGCTCGAGCTCGAGCATGAGCACATCGCGGCCCGCTACGTCGTCGGCTGCGACGGCGCCCGGTCGCTCGTGCGCCGGCTGATCGGCGGCGGCGAGATCGACCTCGGCCTGGACCAGCCCTGGCTCGTGGTCGACCTGCTGCTCAAGCGTGACATCGGGCTGCCCGACCACACGGTGCAGCACTGCGACCCGGCGCGGCCGATGACGGAAGTCTGCGTCAGCGCGCAGCGGCGCCGCTGGGAGATCATGCTGATGCCGGGCGACGATCGCGCAGGCATCACCGCGCCGGAACGCGTCTGGGCGCTGATCGGCGCGCGCATCGCCCCGCATGACGCGGAGATCGAGCGCGCGGCGCTGTACACCTTCCACTCGCTGATCGCGACCCGCTGGCGCGACCGCCGCCTGCTCATTGCCGGCGACAGCGCGCATCAGACGCCGCCGTTTCTCGGCCAGGGGATGTGTGCCGGGATGCGCGATGCGGCGAACCTCGCCTGGAAGCTCGCCGCGGTCATTCGTCGACGGGCGCCCGAGGCCCTGCTCGAGACCTATGCCTCCGAGCGCCTGCCGCAGGTGCGCGCCTTCATCGCGCTCGCGGTCGAGCTCGGGGACATCATCCAGACCACCGATGCGGCGCGCGCCGCAGCGCGCGACCGCGGCTTCGCAGACGGCGCGCCGCGCGTGTTCCAGTTTCCCGCGCCGGCGCTCGGACCCGGCGCGTACCTGGGAACGGCGCCCGCAGGGACGCTGTTTCCGCAACCGCGGCTGGCCGACGGCGCCCGGCTGGATGACGTGGTCGGCGATCGATTCGCGGTGATCGGTCCGGCGAGCGTGCTCGAGGCGGCAAGCGCGCAGGCGAAACGCGCCTGGCGCGCGCTCGACGTCGCGCAGCTGCGGGATCCGGGCGGCGACACGATCGCCTGGCTGCGCGCAGCGAACGCGCAGGCGCTCGTGCTGCGGCCGGATCGCTACGTGTTCGCGCTCGCCCGCGACGCGCAGGCGCTCGACGCCGCAAGCCGGGCGCTGCCAGGGGCCCGTCAGCCGTAGAACAGCCGCGGCAGCGCGAGCGAAATCCACGGCACGAAGACGAACAGCATCAGGCGCAGCACGTCGACGGTGATGAACGGCAGCATGCCGCGAAAGATCGTGGTGGTCGGCACCTCGGGCAGCACGCTCGAGAGCACGTAGACGTTGAGTCCGATCGGCGGCGTGATCAGGCTGATCTCGGTCACCATCACGATGATCACGCCGAACCACACCAGGACCCATTTGTGCGGAATGCCGAGGTCGAGGCCCGCCACGACCGGAAAGAAGATCGGCACCGTGAGCAGGATCATCGACAGGCTCTCGAGGACGCAGCCGAGGATCACGTAGATCAGCAGGATCACCATGATCACCATCATCGGATGGGCACCCTCGCCGGCGATGAAACTGAGCATCGCTTCGGGCAGGCCCGCCGTATTGACGAAATTGGAGAAGATCAGCGCGCCGATCAGGATGAAGAACAGCACCGCCGAGGTGCGCGCGCTCTCCACGCTGATCTCGAAGATCTCGCGCCAGCGCAGGCCCCGCATGGCCGCCAGTCCCAGCGCGCCGGCGGCGCCGACGCCGGCCGCCTCGGTCGGCGTGAATACGCCGCCGTAGATGCCGCCCAACACCAGCGTGAACAGCGCGAGCACGGCCCACACGCCTTTCAGCGCACGCAGCCGCTCGCGCCAGGGGTAGCGATCGCCCCGCGGCCCGGCGGCGGGATTGCGCCACACCGTCCAGCGCACCGCGGCCATGTAGAACAGCACCCCGATGAGGCCCGGGAGGAAGCCCGCGGCGAACAGCTGGTTGATCGACGTCTCGGTCATCAGACCGTAGATCACCATGATCACCGAGGGCGGAATCAGGATGCCGAGCGTGCCCCCGGCGGCAATCGACGCGGTGGCCAGCGTGTCCTCGTAGCCGAACTTGCGCATCGGCGGCATCGCCACGTTCGCCATCGTGGCGGCGGTGGCAAGCGAGGAGCCGCAGACCGCCGAGAAGCCGCCGCAGGCGACGACCGTGGCCATCGCGAGCCCGCCGCGGCGATGGCCGAGCATCGTCTGTGCCGCCGCGTAGAGCTCCTGGGCGATCCCGGCGCGCGATACGAGATTTCCCATCAGAACGAACATCGGCAGCACCGACAGCTCGAGATTGAGCACCGTGGAGAAGAACCGCTCGGCCACCGTCGCGATCGCCGCATTCAGGCCGCGCAGGTACCAGAAGCCGCAAAAGCCGACCGCGCCCATCGCAAAGGCGATCGGCATGCGCAGCAGGATCAGCAGCAGCAGGATCGCGAAACCGGTGAACGCGAGCTCCATCGTGGCGTCGTATCCGCGGGCGGTGCGGATTCAGCGCTGACCCGAGGTGCGCTCGCCGGCCGAGGCGCCCGGTGCCTGCAAGGGCCCCCGCCCGAGCAGGTAGCGCAGCATGTTGGCCGCGAGCAGCAGCGTCGTGATCGCGCACATCACGCAGAAGAAGTACGCGAGCGGCCCCTTGGGCAGGCGCAGGAACATCGTGACCTCGTTGTCCTCGAGCATGCGCCCTGCGATGATCCACATGCGCCACGTCACCATCGCCATGAACGCCGCGGCGACGGCGTTCAGGGCGATCTGCCGCAGGCCGATCCAGCGTTTCGGGTAGAACAGGTCGATCAGGTCGACCGCGACATGCTCCTCGCGCCAGGATACGCGCGGCAGCACCGCGTAGACGCCGATCGCCATCAGGAACACGGTGAGCTCGTCTGCGCCGCCGATCGGTGCGCGAAAGACGTAGCGGCCGACGACGTCGATCATCGTGACTGCGGATAGCGCGAGCAGTGCCAAGGCGGCGAGCACGTCTGGCGCGCGTGTCGTCCAGTACAGCCAGCCGCGCCGGCGCCGCGCCGGCTCGCGGGCCTCGGGAGTCATCTGTTGTCGGAAGCGGGCGCGGGCGCGGCGAGGGCCGCGCCCGCGCGTGTCGCTATTTCTTGTCGAGCGCGCGCGCCGTCTTGCGCAGATCCTGCAGCGCGGCCATCGGATCGTAGCCCTTGCCCGAGGCGCGCTTGGCCCAGTCGGCTTCGAGCGTGACGGTCACCTTCTGCAATTGGGCGAGCATCTCCGGCGATGCGGTGGAGATGTCCTTGCCCGCCGCCTTGGCGGTTTCGCGTCCCAGCACGTCCGCCGCCGCCCAGGTGCTCCCGGCGTAGGCCGACAGCTTCTCGCCCGAGACGCTCATCAGCGCCCTCTGGTCCTGCGGCGAGAGCTTGGCGAACTTGTCCTTGTTCATGATGATCGCGAAGCTGCCGTCGTACAGATTTCCGGGAAACTCGACGATGTACTGGGTCACTTCCGCGAGGCGGAAGCTCTTCTGCGTCTCCCAGGGCATGAACACCGCCTCGGCCACCTTCGTCGAGAGCGTCTCGTAGACTTTCGGGGCAGGCACCGTTACCGCGACCGCGCCGAACGCCTCGCCGACTTTCGACGCAATGCCACCCGGCAGGCGCACCTTGAGGCCCTTCAGGTCGGCCCAGGACTTGATCGGCTTCTGCGACTGGATCACGCCCTGGCCGTGCGTCATCAGTCCGATCACCTTGACGCCGGCGTGCTCATTGGCCTTGGCAAGATACTTCTCGTGAACCCGCCAGTAGGCCGCAGAGCCGGCTTCGGCCCCGGCGCCGAGCCCGGGCATCTCCATCACCTGCGTGGCGACGAACTTCCCGGGGCTGTAGCCATGGAAGATCCAGGTCACGTCGGCGACGCCGTCGCGCACCGCGTCGAACATGCGCGGCGGCGGCGCAAGGTTGTACTTGATCTCCATCTTGACGCGGCCGCCGGTCGCCTTTTCGACGTCCGCGATCCATTTGGGCCACATCTTCGCGTTGATGTGGTGCGTCGGCGGCGCCCAGGACCCGATGATGAGCGTGGTCTGCGCTGTTGCCTGCGTCGAGAGCGCCGCCAGCGCCACGGCGGCGGCGAGCGTGCAATGTCGGACTTTCATGGTCATCTCCTCCTTCCAAAGCCCGGCATTCGACACGCCGGGACGTCCCGGGTGCAATGGTAGCCCAATCGGCTCGCGCGCTCCTTGGCGCCTGCTCAGGCGCCCTCGCGCGCGAGCGCTTCCATGGCGCGGCGATGCGCGGCGATCAGGCCCGGCACGCGCGCGGGATCGCTGCGTCCCCAGCCGCATTCGGTGGAGATGCCGAACCGAGGAAGCACGGCCTGCGCGGCCTGCATGCGCGCCCGGTCTCCTGCGGCATCGTCGTGATGAATCAGACCGAGATACAGCGTGGTCTCACGCGGCAGTGCGAGTCTTGCCAGCGGCGCGAAATATGCGGCGTCGCTGCGATCCTTCGGCACCGGCAGGTGCAGGAAATCCAGCCGGCGCTTCAGGCGCGCGACCAGGCCGTTCGCGATCTCCACCAGGATCGCCGTGTCCCCGGGCATCACGAGGTGCTCGTCCCTGGGCGTGCCGTAGCAAAGATGATAGCCGAGCTCGACGCCCTGCGGCACGCGCTGACCGAGGCGGGCCAGCTCATCCAGGATTTCCGCCTTGTACGCCGGACTGCGCCAGGGAAAGTAGTTCTCGTAGATGAGGACTTCCTGGCAAACGTCCCACTGAATCGAGAGATCGCGGTGTGCGATCGCCGCGCAGATCGCCGCCAGCTCCGCGACGAGCGCTCGCTCGTAGGCCGGGAGATAGTCTTGCAGGGCATTCGGGCTGACGTACATGTAGGCCGAGGCCATCGGCGTCGGCAGGCAGACCTGAAAGCGCAGGCTGGCCGGAATCACGCCCTCCGCGCGCAGCCGTCGAAAAATTTCGTAGGACTCGGTCGCGGCGCGCGCGTAGCCGAGCGCGAACGACACCCGTGACGGGTCGACGCCCGGCTTGAAGCGCAGCAGCTCCGTCTTGCGAATCAGGCTGCCGTCCCACTGCTTGAGCTCGAGCGGCGCGACGTCGCGGTCGATTTCCATGTCCGGGTGCCGCAGCAGCATCTCGCGCTGCCAGTAGATCCAGCGGTGCCGCTCGCCGGTTTCGCCGTCCGGAATGCGGCGCAGCCAAGGTCCCAGTTCGCCTGCGAGCGCGCGAAACACGGATTCGGCATCGCGCATCGCGACGCTGCCGATGAGATGCACGCCAGGATGTTCGTTCACGGTGCGGGCCCGAGCGCGTCTGGTCCGCAGCACTATACCCCGATGCCCGGGTGCGGCGAACCGTCCTCAGACCGCCAGCATCGCGCGCACGCCGTCGCGATCCATGTCGGCGCCGCGGCCGCGCGCGATCAGCTCGCCGCGCTCCATGACCAGGTACTGGTCGGCGAGCGACTTGGCGAAGTCGTAGTACTGCTCGACCACCAGGATCGCCATCTCGCCGGTCGCCGCGAGCGCGCGGATCGCGCGCTCGATGTCCTTGATGATCGAAGGCTGGATCCCCTCGGTCGGCTCGTCGAGGATCAGCAGGCCGGGTCCCATCGCGAGCGCGCGCCCGATCGCGAGCTGCTGCTGCTGGCCGCCCGAGAGATCGCCGCCGCGGCGGCCAAGCATCTGCCTGAGCACCGGGAACATGTCGAAAATGCGGCCCGGCACGGGCTCGCCGCGCGGCCGCGACGCCAGCCCCATCTTCAGGTTTTCCGCCACCGTCAGCCGCGGGAAGATCTCGCGGCCCTGGGGCACGTAGCCGATGCCCGCGCGCACGCGCTCGTAAGGCGGCGCCTTGGTGAGATCGCGTGCGCCGAAGCGCACCGTGCCCGTCGCGGCCGGCACCAGCCCCATCAGCGTCCGGAGCAGCGTCGACTTGCCCACGCCGTTGCGCCCGAGCAGCGCCGTCACCTTGCCGTCAGGCACCTCGAACGACAGGTCGCGCAGGATATGCGAGCCGCCGTAGTACTGGTTCAGATTGGTGACTGTCAGCATTTCAATTCCTCGAGGAGGGGATAACGGGGGGAACCGCAGTGAGGTTCCCCCCATTCCTATCGGCCTAAATAGACTTCGATCACGCGCGGATCGTTCTGCACGTCGGCGAGCGGACCTTCGGCGAGCACGCTGCCCTCGTGCAGCACCGTGACCTTGCGCGCGATCGTGCCGACGAAAGCCATGTCATGCTCGACCACGACCAGCGAATGCCGGCCGGCGAGCGAGACGAACAGCTCGGCGGTGCGCTCGGTCTCCTCGTCGCTCATGCCCGCGACCGGCTCGTCGAGCAGCAGCAGTCGCGGCTCCTGCATGAGGAGCATGCCGATCTCCAGCCATTGCTTCTGCCCGTGCGACAGCAGCCCGGCCTCGCGATCGGCGGCCTCGCTGAGACGGATCAGGCGAAGCGTGTCGGCGATCCGGTCGCGCTCGTCGGCGGCGAGCCGCGCGAACAGCGTCCGGCGCACGCGCTTGTCGGCTTTCATCGCGAGCTCGAGATTCTCGAAGGCGGTCAGGCGCTCGAAGATCGTCGGCTTCTGGAACTTGCGGCCGATGCCCGCGTGCGCGATCTCGGCCTCGGTCAGCCGCGTGAGGTCGATCGATTGGCCGAAATACGCCGTCCCGGTATCGGGACGCGTCTTGCCGGTGATCACGTCCATCATGGTCGTCTTGCCGGCGCCGTTCGGCCCGATCACGCAGCGTAGCTCGCCGACATCGATGGCGAGCGACAGCGCATTGAGCGCCTTGAATCCGTCGAAGCTGACCGAGATGTCCTCGAGGTACAGAACGACGCCGTGCGACGCGTCGAGATCGACGCCGGCCACGTGCCCGAGCGCCGGACCGCCGGTGCCCAGCCCGCCCATCGCCTGGACGCCGGCGCTCATGCCGCGGACTCCGCGCTGCGAGATTTCGACCTGAGCAGCCCAACCACCCCATTCGGCAGAAACAGCGTGACGAGGATGAACAGCAGGCCGAGGAAGTAGAGCCAGTACTCGGGAAAGGCCACGGTGAAAATGCTCTTCGCCGCGTTTACGATGCCCGCGCCGGCGATCGCGCCAACCAGCGTGCCACGGCCGCCGACCGCGACCCAGATCGCGATCTCGATCGAGTTGGCCGGCGACATCTCGCTCGGGTTGATGATGCCGACCTGAGGCACGTACAGCGCCCCTGCGATGCCGCAGAGGACCGCCGACAACGTCCAGATGAACAGCTTGTAGTGCAGCGTGTTGTAGCCGCAGAACATGATGCGCGTCTCCGCGTCGCGAATCGCGGCGAGCACCCGGCCGAACTTGGAGGTGACCAGCCAGCGCCCGAGCAGCAGCGCAGCGAGCAGCGTGGCGCCAGTCACTGCGAACAGCACGACCCGGGTCTGCGGCGCAGTGACATCGAAACCGAGGAGGCGCTTGAAGTCGGTAAAGCCGTTGTTGCCGCCGAAGCCGGTCTCGTTGCGGAAGAACAGCAGCATGGTGGCGAAAGTGAGCGCCTGGGTGATGATCGAGAAGTACACCCCCTTGATGCGCGAGCGGAACGCGAGGTAGCCGAAACCGAAGGCGAGCAGCCCCGGCACGGCGACGACCAGGAGCATCGCCCACCAGAACTGGTCGCTCATCCACCAGTGCCAGGGCAGTTCCTTCCAGTCGAGAAAGACCATGAAATCCGGCAGCTCGGACTGGTACTGTCCCTGTCGGCCAATCTGGCGCATCAGATACATGCCCATCGCGTAGCCGCCGAGCGCGAAGAACAGGCCGTGGCCGAGCGACAGGATGCCGGCGAAGCCCCATATCAGATCCATCGCCAGGGCGACGATCGCGTAGCACATGATCTTGCCCGACAGCGTCACGAGGAAGGTCGACATGTACAACGGGTGGCCTTCCGGGACCGCGAGATTGAGCACCGGCACGAGGACGAACAGGACCAGCGCCGCGACGCCGATCCCGACCCAGCCCCGGGTGCCGTACAGGCGCGTCAGCGTTTGCGCGAGCGGTCCCAGCTCAGGCCTCGACGGCGCGGCCCTTGAGGGCGAACAGCCCCTGCGGCCGCTTCTGGATGAACAGCACGATGAACACCAGCACCGCGATCTTCGCGATCACGGCACCCGACCAGGATTCGAGCAGCTTGTTGATGAAGCCCAGGCCCAGCGCGGCCACGACGGTGCCGGCGAGCTGACCGACGCCGCCGAAGACCACGACCATGAACGAATCGACGATGTACGCCTGGCCGAGGTCCGGGCCGACGTTGCCGACCTGCGAGAGCGCGCAGCCGGCGAGTCCGGCGACGCCGGAGCCGAGTCCGAAGGCCCAGGTGTCCACGCGCGCCGTCGGCACGCCGACGCAGGAGGCCATCGCCCGGTTTTGTGTCACCCCGCGCACGAACAGGCCCAGTCGGGTACGCGTGAGTAGCAGGCCGACGGCGATGACCACCAGGGCGGCAAAGCCGATGATCATGATCCGGTTCCACGGCAGCACCACGTTCGCCAACAGTTGGATCCCTCCCGACATCCACGATGGGTTCTCGACCTGGACGTTCTGCGCGCCGAACAGCGTGCGGACCGCCTGGATGAGCATCAGGCTGATCCCCCAGGTCGCGAGCAGCGTCTCCAGCGGCCGCCCGTAGAGGTAACGGATCACGCTGCGCTCGAGCGCCATGCCGACCAGCCCCGAGGTGATGAAGGCCGCAGGGATCGCCGCGAGCAGGTAGGCATCGAACGCCCCGGGGGCGTAGGCGCGCACCAGGTTCTGCACCACGTAGGTGGCGTAGGCGCCGATCATGATCAGCTCGCCGTGCGCCATGTTGATCACGCCCATCAGCCCGTAGGTGATCGCCAGGCCGAGCGCCGCGAGCAGCAGGATCGAGCCGAGCGACACCCCCGCGAACAGCAGTCCTGCGCGCTCGCCCCAGGCCAGCCGCCCCTGCACCGCCTTCAGGCTTTCCTCGGCCGCGCGCCGGACCTCTTCGTCCGGCTCCACGTAGCGCCCGCCTTGCTGCATGAGCAGAATCGAACCGAGCAGGGACCGTGTGCCCGGGCTGTCGGATGCGGCAAGCGCGCGGATCGCCTCGAGCCGCGTCGCCTTGTCATCGCTCTTGACCTCGATCGTCGCGGCAATCTGCTCGAGCGCCGACCGGATCTCCGCGTCGGTCTCCTTTTCCCGTGCGCGCTTGACCAGCGGCAGCAGCGCCACGCTGGCCCCGGTTTCGAGCTCCTTCACGGCCTTGAGCCGCACTTCGCGCTGCGGCGCGAGCAGGCGCAGCGCCGCAACCGCGTTCGCGACTTCGCCGCGAACGCGGTTGTTGGCAATCACGTCGTCGCGCGTCTCCGGCAGCGGCGTGACCTTCTCGCCGCTGACCGCGTCGATCGCCCCGTCGTCGCCGACGATCAGCACGCGCTCGCCCGCGGTCTGCAGCTGCCCCTCCGCGAGCGCGGTGAGCAGCGGCGCAGCCGCCGCTTCGCCCTGCGCGACGAAGGCGCGAATCGCCGCGATCTTCTCGTCGTTGTCGCCGAACGCGAGCTTGCCGACCAGGGCCGCGTCGAGCGCGGCCGACGCGATCGACGCCGCACCCAGGCCGAGGGCGAAAACGAGCGCGCAGAGAGCTTTCTTCATGGTCCCGAAATGAGGGCGGCGCCGCGGGTGCCAAACCGACACGCGCGACGCCGCTGTGGGAGCAGGCCTTACTTCGTCGCCGCCATGCGGGCCGGCTCGTCCTTCTTCGCCTCGTTGCCCGGAATGTACGGGCTCCAGGGCTGGGCCTTGATCGGACCCTTGGTCTTCCACACGACGTTGAACTGACCGTCAGACTTCACCTCACCGATCATGACCGGCTTGTGCAGGTGATGATTCTTGGCGTCCATCTGGATGGTGTAGCCGTCGGGTGCCTTGAAGGTCTGGCCGCCCATGGCGACCGTGACCTTGTCGACATCGAAGCTCTTCGCCTTCTCGACAGCCTGCTTCCACATGTAGATGCCGATATAGGTGGCCTCCATCGGGTCATTGGTGAGCGGCTTGTCTTTCTGGCCGGGGATGTTCTTCTTCTTCGCGTAGGCGGCCCACTTCTTGACGAACTCCGTGTTGGTCGGGTTCTTGACCGACATGAAGTAGTTCCACGCCGCGAGGTGGCCGACGAGCGGCTTGGTGTCGACACCGCGCAGCTCCTCTTCACCCACCGAGAACGCGACGACCGGAACGTCGGTCGCCTTGAGACCCTGGTTGCCGAGCTCCTTGTAGAACGGTACGTTCGAGTCGCCGTTGATCGTCGATACCACTGCGGTCTTCTTGCCTTCGGAGGCGAACTTCTTGATGTTGGCGATGATCGTCTGGTAGTCGGAGTGCCCGAACGGCGTGTACTCCTCCATGATGTCGGCGTCGCTCACGCCTTTGCTGTGCAGGAATGCACGCAGGATCTTGTTGGTCGTGCGCGGGTAAACGTAGTCCGTGCCGAGCAGCACCCAGCGCTTCGCGCCGCCGCCGTCCTTGGACATCAGGTACTCGACCGCCGGGATCGCCTGCTGGTTGGGCGCGGCGCCGGTGTAGAACACGTTCTTCGAGATTTCCTCACCCTCGTACTGCACCGGGTAGAAGAGCAGCCCGTTCAGCTCCTCGAACACCGGAAGCACGGACTTGCGTGACACCGAGGTCCAGCAGCCGAACACCGCGGCGACCTTGTCCTGGGTGATCAGCTGGCGCGCCTTCTCGGCGAACAGCGGCCAGTTGGAGGCCGGGTCGACGACCACCGGCTCGATCTGATAGCCCATCACGCCGCCGTTCGCGTTGATTTCTTCGAACGTCATGAGCGCGACGTCCTTCAGCGCCGTCTCGCTGATCGCCATCGTGCCGGAGAGCGAATGCAGCACGCCGACCTTGACCGTGTCCTTCGCGTAGACCGAGGGCGAGCCCCCGATCGCGGCGGCGACCGCCGCCGTCACTGCCAGCTTCTTGAGGAAAACCCGCCGTTCCATTGACTCACTCCTTGTGTTCAAGTTGGGATGACCAGCGGACCGGTACTGCGCCAACCCGGAACCGCGCCGCTCCTGAGCATCGCAATGACCGTGCCAGAACAGCGCGGAGGATTCGTGGAAGCGCAAAACCCCAATCGATTCAGCGGTCATTTCGCCGACGCGGATAATCCGGATCAGGCGCGCAGGTGGCCATGCGCGGGCCCTGCCACGCACCAGGCTGGAGCAGGCAGGCGCGATGTTGGTGCGTCGCGCACCGATTCGGTGACCTCGTAGAATGGCGTCCCGCACCAGATCCGGATCCGCGCGACGCGGCCGAACGAAAACCCTATGAGCGCCTTTTCCTGGAACCTTCCCTACGCCTGGCCGCGCAAGCCGTTGCTCGCTGCGAATGTGGTCGCCACTTCGCAGCCGCTCGCCGCCCAGGCGGGCCTGGCAATGCTTGCCGCCGGCGGCAACGCGGTCGATGCGATTCTTGCCACCGCCATCACGCTGACGCTGGTCGAACCCGTGTCCAACGGCATCGGCTCGGACGCCTACGCGATCGTCTGGGACGGCGCCAAGCTGCACGGCGTGAACGCCTCGGGCCGTTCGCCGGCGGCATGGACGCCGGAATTCTTCGCCGGGCAGCCGGGCGTGCCGGTGCGCGGCTGGAACAGCGTCAGCGTGCCCGGCTGCGTGTCGGCCTGGAGAGCACTGTCCGAACGCTTCGGCAAGCTGCCCTTCGAGAAGCTCTTCGAGCGCGCCATCCACTACGGTCGTGAAGGCTTTCTCGTTTCGCCGACGATCGCCGGCCAGTGGGCCGCGCAGGTCAACGAACTGAAGGCGCAGCCGGGCTTCGCCGACGCCTTCCTCCCGGGCGGCCGCGCGCCGGGCGCAGGCGAGCGCTTCCGCTTCCCCGAGCATGCGGCAACGCTGGAGGCGATCGCCGCGACGAAGGGCGAGGCGTTCTACACGGGCGCGCTCGCCGAAAAGCTCGAAGCGCACGCCAAAGCAAACGGCGCGGCGATGACGCGCGCCGACCTCGCCGCACACCGCGCGGACTGGGTCGACACGCTGACGATGGACTACCGCGGCTACACGCTGCATGAGCTGCCGCCAAACGGGCAAGGCATCGTCGCACTGATGGCGCTCGGCATCCTCGAGAACTTCGATGTCGCGCGTCATCCGGTCGATTCGCCCGACAGCGTTCACCTGCAGATCGAAGCGGTCAAGCTGGCGTTTGCCGATGCGCAAGCCTATGTCGCGGACATCGACTACATGCCGTTTGCGCCGCACAAGCTGCTCGACCGTGCATACCTCGCGTCGCGCGCGAAGTTGATCGACATGAAGAGGGCGCAGCCTTTCGCGGCCGGCACGCCTCCCAAGGGCGGTACGGTGTATCTCACCGCCGCGGACGCCTCGGGCATGATGGTTTCGATGATCCAGTCGAACTTCATGGGTTTCGGCTCGGGTGTCGTGGTCCCCGGCACCGGCATCTCGCTGCAGAACCGCGGCGCCACCTTCGTGGTCACCGAAGGCCACCCGAACCGCGTCGGCCCGCGCAAGCGCCCCTACCAGACGATCATTCCGGGCTTCGTCACCAAGGACGGCAAGCCGGTGATGAGCTTCGGCGTGATGGGCGGCACCATGCAACCGCAGGGACACGCACAGGTGATGCTGCGCATCGCCGACTACGGCCAGAACCCGCAGGCGGCGAGTGACGGGCCGCGGTTTCGCTGGGTCAAGGGCGTCGATGTCAGCGTCGAGCCCGGATTCCCCGCCGCGACGCTCGAGGCGCTGAAGCAGCGCGGGCATAATCTGGTCACGGTAAGCGACTACAACCAGTTCGGCTCGGCGCAGATGATCTGGAAAATGGACGGCGGCTACTTCGCCGCGAGCGACCCGCGCCGCGATGGGCAGGCGGTAGGGTTCTAGAGAGCGCTAAACGGGGTCAGACCCCTGTGGATAACTCCGGGGTCAGACCCCTTTGGATAATTGCTGGCCTTCAATGATCCCAAAGGGGTCTGACCCTTTCGAAGTTATCCACAGGGGTCTGACCCCATGGAGGACGCATGCTGAAAATCTGGGGCAGGACAAACTCGGTCAATGTGAAAAAGGCGTTGTGGGCACTCGAGGAGCTCAAGCTGCCGTACAACCGCGTCGACGCCGGACTGCAGTTCGGCGTGGTCAACACGCCCGAATATCGCAGGCTGAATCCGAACGGCCTGGTGCCGACGATCGACGACGACGGCTTCATACTTTGGGAATCGCACGCGATCGTGCGCTACCTCTGCGCCAAGCACGCTGCGGGCAGCCTCTGGCCGACGGGTCTGCAGGTTCGTGCGAACGCCGATCGCTGGATGGACTGGGCCTTCACCTTCGCCGCCGTCCTGCGGCCGGTATTCTGGAACCTGATCCGCACGCCGCCCGACAAGCGCGACCTCAAGGCCGTGGCGGAAGGCGCGCAGAAGGCGGGCGAGCTCGCCGGCTACCTCGACGCCCAGCTTGCCGATCGACCTTTCGTCGCGGGCGAGGCGCTGACCATGGGTGATATCCCGCTCGGCTGCCATCTGCAGATCTGGTTCAGGCTCGACATCGCGCGCCCCGCGGTGCCGCGGCTGCAGGCCTGGTTCGAGCGCCTGTGCGCGCGGCCGGCGTACGCCAAGGTCGTCGATACCGCGCTTTCCTAGGTATCGGCGCAGCGCTTTTGCGCTGCAGCAACCAGCGAACGCTCACGCTGGCATCCTGTCCTCCTCTGGTGACGCGCAGAGGAGAACGACATGACGACCGCGAAGACCTGCAAGCAGTGCGGCGCGGACCTGGCGCTCGCGCGACTCGAAGCCATGCGAGGGGAGCAATCGGGGCTGGCGCTCTCGATCGAGGGCATGCCGGCCTATGCCTGCACCAAGGGCCACCGGCGCTTTCTCGCGGCGGATTTCCCGCTGCGCCTGATCGACTCTCTGTCGAAGGCGGACGCGCCCGACCTGCCGGTGGCGCGCAAGAAGGGCCTGTTCAAGAAGCGCTATCTCTGCCCGGGCTGCGGTGGCGAACTGCCGGACGAGGCCGGCACGCACGCCACGCTCGAGCGCACGCTCACTCTGCTCGACAGCGCACCGTTCAGCGCGACGATCTCGGTACCGCTGTACCGCTGCGGCAGCTGCGGGGTCGCAGCGATGCATCCCGGCCAGGACCGCACGGACGCCCTCATGAAGGCCGCCTCGCAGGCGTTCCAGTCGGCGGGGATTCCGCCGGGCTGAGCGCAGACGATTCGGCGAGCGCGCGCACGCGCGCATAGAACGCGGCGAAATCGCCGTTCGACTCGGCGAACAGCCGGCGGAACTCCGGCACGCGCTGCGTGTAGGTGGCGATCGATGCGAGCAGCGCGTTGTTCGGTGCGCACATGAATCGATCGTAGCCCGCGTAGCCGTTCCAGCGCGCCTTCAGCGCCGCGTAGCGTGTCGCGAGTGACGCGAATGCGGCCTGCTTGGCGGCGCGCATCCGCTGCGCCGGGAGATCCCTCGCGTAGAGCAGCGACAGCCGCGACCGTGCATCGTCGATCAGCGCGATGAACGCCCGCTTGCGCGACTGCCTGACGAGAAAGCGCTCGAGCATCGCGTCGCGCCCGGTCGCCGCGAGCCAGCGGCGCACGCCCTCTTCCTCGACCACCTCCGCGAACGACTCGTTGAACGTCGGGTCGTCCTTCACGTATACGACCTGGTGCGCGAGCTCGTGGAAGATCACCCGCGCGAGCTGTTCATCCGGGTAGTCGATGAACGTCGACAGGAGCGGGTCGTCGAACCAGCCAAGCGTCGAATACGCAGCGACGCCGTACAGGTAGACATCGAGCCCGTCGTGGCGCAGCCCTGCGGCATAGGCCCGGGCCGCATCGCGCGCGAAAAACCCGCGGTAGCTGACGCAGCCCGCGATCGGGAAGCAGGACGGCACCGCCTCGACCGAGAACTCGGGCGCCGCCACGACGTTCCACACGACGAACTTTCCGTCGATCTCCGCATAGCTGTGAAACGTCCCGTTGTCGGGCAGCATCAGCGCGCGCGACGCAAACGCGCGGATCGAGGCCGCAAGCGCAAGCCGCTCGCGGAGCGCCGGCGAGCTCTGCGGCGCGCTGCGCACTTCGCCGATCGGCTGCGCCTTGTCCATCAGCGCAAGATGGCCCTCGACCGCCTGCGCGTAGTAGCCGAGCGTATCGCAGCCCGCGAGCGGCAGCGCGATCAGCAGCCAGCGCAGCCTAGCCCAGATTCGCATCGAAGCGGCCGTGCTCGAGAAAAACGCGCACCGCGCGCGCGACGCGCGGCGAAACGAGCATCTCGCTGTGCGCCACCGGAAGAATCAGCCGCTCGCGCATGCCCTCGACCGCCGTCTCTTCCACCCGCACGACGCCGTCGTTCGCCCCCGGCAGCGGGCCGAACACGCGGCCCAGGCCGAGCGCGCGCGTTCCCGCGACCACGCCAAGCGCCTCGGGACGGCGCCAGCGCGCGGCGCGTCCTTCGTGCCACAGCGTCTCGCTGGCGCCGAGAAACCAGCGGCCCCAGTCGGTCTGGCCAAGCCGGCGCCCGGCAAGGCAGCCGCGCGCCGGCGTGCCGAGCAGCACCGCGCGGCCGAGCGCGAGCGCGGACCCCTGCGCGCAGGCTTCCAGCACCACGAGACCGCCGAGGCTGTGGCCGACCAGATGCGTGCCCGACGCCGCATGCTTGCCCACGAACTCGAGCAGACGCGCAGCATGCCCGGCGAGCGATGCCTTGCGACCGCGATAGCCGAACAGATGCATGCGCAGGCCGGCGCGCGCAAGCATCGCGCCGAGCGGCGTCATCACCAGCGCCGGCACCCACAGGCCGTGCACCAGGATCACGTCGCGCGCTGCCCGGCTCATCGGGCGCGCCATAGAAGCAGGCGCAGGCCCGCGGCCAGCGCAGGCAGGCCGAACACGGCGTACGCGATCGCGTAGCTGCCCGAAAGCGCGTGCACCACGTTGAACAGCGGCGGGG
>Ga0210099_1000049_pt1 | contig 51950 bp, 47 predicted proteins | sample Joice_ThreeSqA_D_4_FD_184872 | JGI IMG/M metagenome (GOLD analysis project Ga0210099, IMG submission 184872) | Wetland microbial communities from San Francisco Bay, California, USA, that impact long-term carbon sequestration - Joice_ThreeSqA_D2... | ecosystem: Environmental > Aquatic > Marine >...
GTTCTGCCCTGTCGGCAGGGATTGATCAGGCCTCGGGGGATTTGATTGTGCTGATGGATGGCGATATGCAGAACGATCCTGCCGATATACCCATGATGATCAATACGCTGAAGGAGAAAGACTGTGATGTGGTATCCGGGGAACGGATCGACCGGAAGGATTCAGCCATCTCAAGGAGGATCCCCAGCAGGATTGCAAATTTCTTCATCCGCATCATAACAGGAGTGAAGCTCAGGGATTACGGGTGTGCATTGAGAGTTTTCAGAAGCGATATAGCCAGGAACCTGGGGCTTTACGGGGAACTCCACCGTTTTATTCCGGTGCTGGCGGTACTGCAGGGAGCCAGGATGGAGCAGGTTCCCGTTCAACACCACAGGAGGAAATTTGGTAAATCCAGTTACGGGTTGAGCCGCATTTTCCGGGTGATCAGCGATCTGTTGCTGATCGTTTTCTTTAAACGGTACCAGGACAGGCCAATCCATTTTTTCGGAACACTTGGAATTATCACTTTTGGTGCTGGTGCCATCATCGACATCTATTTCTTTATCCTGAAATTACTTGGGAACGATATATGGGGGAAGCCATTGTTGCTCCTGGGATTTATGCTGACCATCGGGGGAATACAGATCATTACCATCGGGATCATTTCTGAAATATTGATGCGGACTTACTATGAATCCCAGCATAAGAAACCCTACAGGGTTAAACGAACCATTATCAGTGAAGATTAAGCTCCCGCCTTTCGTAAAAGTCATACTTAAACTGGCGATCACCGTTGCCGCGTTATGGTATGTTTTTTCAAAGATCGAGCTCCAGCAGGTGATTATGACCATCGGTCAGTCCAACCTGTTTTACCTGGCCGGAGCGCTTATACTCTTTGTATTTTCTAAGATGGTATCCTCCTTCAGGCTCAACAGGTACCTGGCATCCATTGATATCGTTCTCTCACAAAAGGCCCATATGCGCCTCTACCTGCTCGGAATGTTCTATAATCTCTTTCTTCCGGGTGGTATCGGAGGAGATGGTTACAAGATCTATCTGTTGAGCAGGAGATATGACGTGGCCACCCGCAGGATATTCTGGGCGATACTGCTGGACAGGATCATCGGGGTGCTGGCACTGTTCTGTATGTCAGTGGTTCTCTTCAACCTGATACCCGGGATGGGTACATATGCCTGGTTCACATGGATCCTGATCCCCCTCTCAATATTCATTATCTACCTGATATTCAGGAGGTATTTCCCCTATTTTCTACCTGCATTATGGATCACCAATCTTCAATCAGTGGTTGTCCAGGTGCTGCAACTGCTCAGTGCGATACTGATCCTGCTCTCCCTAAAAGTGCCGGGCAGCCTGGAGGGATACCTGTTTGTCTTCCTGATATCATCAATAGTAGCGGTATTGCCACTGACCATAGGAGGGATCGGTTCACGGGAATTTACCTTTATGCTGGGTGCCCAATGGCTGGGATTGGATCTGGATATCTCTATTTCCCTGAGTCTTATCTTCTTTCTGATCACTGCATTTACCTCGCTCTGGGGAGTGATCTACAGTGTTGGCCCCGGACTGAAACTGGATTCTAAGCAGGGGGGCGGTCAGGACCGGGTAAGTTCAGAATAGGTATGGGCATACTGGTTATGAACCCCTGCCCCTACTTCCTCGGTAACAAGGGCTCTCCACTGGCTGAAATCAATTTCAGGGAAAAATGTATCGGCTTCAAAGGATTCATGAACCTGTGTCAGGTAGAGTTTTCCGGCCACCGGAAGGAACTGGGCGTACACCATTCCCCCGCCGATAACAAAACACTCATCATCCGTACCGGCCATTTGTACAGCCTCTTCCACAGAACCGGCCATTTCGCATCCTGAAAACGATTCGCCGGGTATGTCAGAGATGACGATATGCCGGCGGTTGGGCAGGGCCCCGTTGGGCAAAGACAGGAAGGTGTTGCGACCCATGATCAGGGTATGCCCGGTAGTCAGCTTTTTAAAGCGCTTCAGGTCATCTGAAAGATGCCAGAGCAACCTGTTATCTTTCCCTATGGCCCGGTTCTCCGCAATGGCGACGATGATGGAAATATTCTTCAGGATCTTTGTTTCCATATCAGACTGAAATAGCCCCCTTGATAAGGGGATGGGGATCATAATTCTCGATGGCAAAATCTTCAAAACGGAAATCGAAAACCGATCGGATCTCCGGGTTCAGTTTAACAGTGGGCAGTGGTTTTGGATCGCGTGTCAGCTGTAATTTCACCTGTTCAATATGGTTCAGGTAGATATGGGCATCACCAAGGGTATGGATAAACTCTCCAGGTTCAAGGCCGGTAGCCTGGGCCACCATCATCAGCAGGAAAGAGTAAGAGGCGATATTAAAGGGAACGCCCAGGAATATATCGGCACTGCGCTGATATAACTGACATGATAACCGTCCTCCGGATACATAGAACTGGAACAGGATATGGCAGGGAGGGAGCGCCATCCTGTCCAATTCTCCTACATTCCAGGCACTTACAATATGCCTCCTGGAATCCGGGTTCATCCTGATTGATTCTATTACCCCCGCTATCTGATCGATGTGATGGCCATCCGGTGCTGGCCAGCTTCTCCACTGGTAGCCGTAAATGTGGCCCAGCTCACCATTTTCATCGGCCCATTCGTTCCATATTCTTACTCCATGTTCATTCAGATAACCAGTATTGGTATTGCCGTCCAGGAACCAGAGCAACTCGTGAATGATCGATTTCAGGTGAAGCTTTTTAGTGGTCATCAGCGGGAAACCCTGCTGCAGGTCAAACCGCATCTGATATCCGAATGTACTGATCGTACCCGTTCCGGTCCGGTCCTCCTTGCGGGTTCCATTCTCCAGTACATGTGTAAGTAAATCAAGATACTGCTTCATACTCTCCTCATCCCCAATGGGGGGTAAAAGTACCCAAACTGCACTGAATTCGAAAGAATAATTATCAACATTTACTCCTAATAACTTCCCCTGTGCACTTTTGATAAATCACTATATTTACAGGTGAGTATGTCAACAAAAAACCGGTTTACCCCCCGTACCCTGCTGGTGGTGGCAGGGATTGTTCTGCTCGGACTGGTGGTCTGGCGGTTCTCCACTATTGTAGCCTATATACTGATCTCATCGGTACTTGCCCTTATTACCCGTCCGCTGGTCAGCTTAATGGGAAGGATCCATATAGGGAAGTGGCATATCCCTGTCTCCATTCGCGCACTGACCACACTGCTTTTTATCTGGGTCGTGTTTTTCAGTGTTTTCAGGATTTTTATTCCCCTGGTAGCCAACGAGGCCCAGGAACTCTCCAATATTGATACCGGCATGGTCATCGATGCCTTTGAGAATCCCATTGACAGGTTGGAGGTGTGGTACGATAAAATGAATATTGGAGGAGAAGAGGCGGTAACGTTGCGGAAAGAACTGCAGCGGGGACTGTCAGATGTATTGAATTTCAATGTTATAACTGACTTAATTACCACAATAGCCTCCATTCTGGGCAACTTTGCCCTGGCTCTTTTTGCCATCTCTTTTATCACATTCTTCTTGCTCAGGGAGGATAAATTGATCACCGGGTATGTTGAAACAATCGTACCCGAAAAAAAGATAGAGGCTTTCCACCATGCACTGGAATCGATCAAGCATCTGCTCAGGCGCTATTTTGTGGGGATCCTGTTGCAAATGACCGGTATTTTAACCCTGGTCACCCTGGGAATGACCATCGTGGGAGTGGGTTTTAAACGCGGACTGGTGATCGGGTTAATAGCAGCTATCCTGAATATCATCCCCTATATTGGTCCGTGGATAGGAGCTCTCATCGGCGTGATCCTGGGAGTAGCCACCCATCTGTATCTCGATTTTTCAACACAGCTGCTTCCGCTTATTGGATATATAACACTGGTTTTTGCCATTACCCAGCTCACTGATAACCTGGTCTTTCAACCGGTGATCTTCGGGACCAGTGTATATGCGCATCCCATTGAGATTTTTATAGTCATTATTACAGCAGGTAGCCTGGCCGGTATTGTGGGGATGATCCTGGCCATCCCTACCTATACGGTTATCAGGGTATTCGCCAAGGAATTTTTTAATAACTTTAGAGTGGTTCAGAAGCTGACCGAGAAGATATGACCTTTATCAGATTGATTGCCATCATATGCCTATGCAGCTTCCTGCTCCCAAGCCTTGCAGGGCAGCAACAGGCCCTCCCTGAAAATAATGTGCTCATCTCTGATTCACAGCTACCATTGATCGAGGCAATGTCCGCCGACTCCGCAGGAGCAAAACTGGCGGTCCCCAATGTGTTCAGTCCCAATGGTGACCAGATCAATGACTATTTTGAAGTGAACACAGACGGCACAACGGTTTATGAGTTCTCAGTCTTTACGCGGACCGGCACCCGCATTTATCACTCCCTGTCACCCAGGATATTCTGGGACGGCAACAGCCTGGATGGGAATGAGTTATCGGAGGGAGTATATTACTATGTTATCGAAGAGGAGGGAGGCAGCAATCCTTTTGAGGCAGCAGGTTTTATGCACCTTTTTCGGTAATCCTGGGAACCCATCCCAGTTTTTTCACACTCCAGCCGAACAGCAACGTACTGAAAAAAGAAAATGAGCCATATACCACCGGCACAAGGGCCATACTATTACTTCTGAGCAGGGTGGCCGCCACAAAAATAGCCAGTGCCGAATTCTGGAGACCCACTTCAATAGAGATCGTAAACTGATTCACCACGCGTAACCGCATTAGCCGGGCTACCAGAAATCCGGAAACCATGGCCACTATATTCAACACCAGCGCGTAGGGAAAGATATGGATAAAATCGTCACGGGAGGCTTTGCTTCCCCCCTGGCTCAGGAATATCACTCCGGCATAAACGAACATCAGCAGCAGCGGGAGGGCGATCCTGAGTGGCCTTTCAAGACGTTTGGACAATTGCGGATAGTTTTTTCGTATGCGGGTTCCTAAAAATGCCGGTAATAGTGTGATCAGGAATACTTTCAGGATGGTATCACCCACATTCAGCCTGATTTCTGCAGGTTCATGAATAAAAAATTCCACGGAGAGGTAAACCACCAGGGGAATGGTGATCAGGGTGATCAGGCTGTTCAGTGCGGTCATGGAGATAGATAGTGCGACATTCCCCCTGAGCAGGTAGGTGACCAGGTTGGATGTGGCACCTCCCGGACAGGCGGCGATGATCATCAATCCGACCTTAAAATAGGGATCGATATTCACAGAACGTCCAATAAACCAGGCGATAACAGGGAGCAATATCATCTGGCAACAGAGGCCGGTAATAACGGCACGGGGGTGCAGAAAAATATTTTTGAAGTCACGGTCGGTCAGGGAAAGTCCCATCCCCAGAGTGATGATGGCCAGTGTTACAGGCAGAAAGTAATCAGAAAAAACAGATTGCATCGCTCGAAGTTATGACAAAATTATTTATAAGGATTAAAAATTACATTTATACGACCTTTGACCTTTTACAGTTCAAACAGTAGTTGTTATTTTACAATGAAGGTTTTAAATTGCATCAACCACCTTCGAAGAGAAATTTTACATATACTAACCCAACACTTCATGAGAAGAATCTCAAACCTGTCGTTCTTTCTTCCGGTACTCCTCATATTTTTTCTCCCAGCGTATTCGGCTTACGGGTTTCAGGATGAACATGACACCGAGCAGACATCCGAGGGGCTGATGCGTGGAGAACGGCTCTTTTACGGTCTGATCGACGGGAAGTTTGAAACGAAAGCGTGCGCAGATTGTCACAACACTGTAGAGATTGACACTTTTAACTGGTATCCAAATGCCGAGGAGATAGCACTGCGTGCCAAGAGTTTTAGCCTGGATGAGTTCCGGAATGCTGTATTAAATCCTACCGGGAGGACCATGGGACAGATGCACAGCACCTTTCATCTGACTGACAGTGATGTTGAACAGATCAAAATGTTTCTCGATGATTTTGCGGGACATGGTCTCGAGAAAGCAAAGCCGGTCATCAATAAAATATTTCTATTCCTGCTCCTTGGAGTGGTGCTTACATGGGTGATCCTTGATATCTTATTTATCAAAAAAATAAATCGCCGCTGGATCCTGGGGATCATTTTCCTGGTGGCACTGGTATGGCAGATCAAACTGCTGTATGAGGCGGGTTCATCGCTTGGCAGGCAGCAGAATTACGAACCGGATCAGCCGGTGAAGTTTTCACATGTGGTGCATGCGCACGACAACCAGATCAATTGCCGCTATTGTCATTTTACTGTGGAGGAGTCCAGGAGTGCAGGGATCCCAGGTGTGGATGTCTGCTGGAACTGCCACTCCATAGTCAGGGAGGGAACCCACTCGGGAAGACACCAGATCAGCAAGGTCGTGGATGCCCATGATCAGGGTACACCTATCCGGTGGATCAGGGTACATAACCTGCCGGACCATGTCTTCTTCAGTCATGCTCAGCATGTGGGAGCCGGAAAGATCGAATGCAGCACATGCCATGGTGCTATCGAGAAGATGGACCGGGTACGCCAGGTCGGGGACCTGAGTATGGGTTGGTGTATCAACTGTCACCGCGATACAGAGGTACAGTTCTTTGACAATCAGTTTTATACGCAATACAAGGAGCTTCAGAAAAGCATTAAGTCGGGTGAGATTGACCGGGTTACTGTTGAGATGATCGGTGGGACCGAGTGCTCTAAATGTCACTATTAAAGCAGGTGTATCCATGGAAAAGTATTGGAGAAGTATTGAAGAATACAAAAATGGCAGTAGTCCACGGGAGGAGCGTGGAGTGCGTGAGGAGCATGAAAATGTGGTGGTGGACCTGCTTGACAGCAAAGTGGTTGAAGCCAATGGGTCGCGCCGTGATTTTCTGAAACTGTTTGGATTCAGTTTTGCCACTGCTGCCCTTGTCAGCAGTTGTGAGAAGCCCATACAAAAAGCCATCCCTTACCTGATTAAACCAGAGGAAGTCACCCCGGGGAAGGCGAGCTACTACGCCTCCACATTTTTCGATGGCACCGAATACTGCAGCGTGGTGGTCAAGGTGCGTGACGGACGCCCCATCAAGATAGAGGGAAATCACCTTTCGCCCGTCTCACTGGGGGGGACCAGTGCCAGGGTCCAGGCATCGGTACTGAACCTCTATGATGATGCCCGCTATAAAGAGCCCGCGTTAAATGGCGATAAGATATCCTGGGAGGATGTGGACTCCATGATGGCCAGCATGCTGGCTGATGGAGGGAACACTGTGCTGGTTACACCAACCATTATCAGTCCTTCCACCAGGGAAGCCCTCAGGAAATTTCTGCTGGCCAATCCCGGTGCACGGTGGGTCCAGTATGATGAAGTGTCAGCCTCCGGGATCCGGGAGGCGCACAGGGAGCTCTTTGGGTCTCCGATCATACCGGGATTCCATTTTGACAGGGCTGAATATATCCTGAGCTTTGATGCCGATTTCCTGGGTACCTGGATCGCCCCCGTAGAGTTTGCACGGGGATATGCCTTCACCCGGGAGGTAAGTACTGCTCATCCATATATGTCCAGGCATGTCCAGGTCGAATCGGGGCTCTCTATGACGGGGAGCAATGCCGATGAACGTATCCCGGTCACGCCAGGGGAATCTGTCCTGATGCTGGGAACCATATACAATCACATCGCCGGGGCCACAGGGCAACCTTCCATATTCACCCCGCCCTCAGCCCTCAGCGTGGATGAAATTGTGGCTGAACTCATTGCTCACAGGGAAAAATCGCTGGTGCTAAGCGGTTCCAATGATCCGGATATTCAGAAACTGGTAGCAGGGATCAACCAGATGCTGGGCAACTATGGGAACACACTTGATCTGGAGCGTACCTGTATGCTCAAACAGGGTAATGACCGGGAGTTTGAAGATCTTGATACCTCCCTTCAACAGGGTGAGGTGGATAACCTCATCCTGATCAATGTCAATCCAGTCTACAGCCTGGGTGGATTCGAAGCGATGAAAAAGGCCGGTTTTACGGCCTACATGGGTTCTTCCCTTAACGAAACGGCCGGTGCATGCCAACTAATCTGTCCCGATCATCATTACCTGGAGGCCTGGGGAGATGCAGAACCGGTAAAAGGATCTTACAGTCTGCAGCAGCCATGCATTCATCCCCTGTTCAACAGCAGGGCCTGGCAGGATTCCTTGATGAAGTGGGCCGGTGAAACAAGGAGTTATGAAGATCTGGTGAAATTCTGGTGGGAAAACATGATTGCCCCCCGGGAAGAGAAGGGAGATGAAAACTGGTGGGTGAAAACACTCCAGGCGGGATACCATGAAGCGCCACAGGTCATGCCCGAGACTGGTAAATACAATCCCCCGCATGTGGAGATAAGCCCTGCAGAGTCGGATCTGTTCCTTACACTCTATTCAACAGTTGCCCTGAACGACGGGCGCTATGCCAACAATCCATGGTTACAGGAGTTACCTGATCCTGTTACAAAGGTCTGCTGGGACAATTATCTGTCGGTCTCTCCCGCCGATGCATCAGGAATGGGGCTGGAAGATGAAATGGTCGTGACTGTCGATGGGATTGAAATGCCTGTGCTGGTGCAGCCGGGTCAGGCCAGGGGAACAATATCCCTGGCACTGGGTTATGGCAGGCAAAAGGCCGGTAAGGTTGGGGATGGAATCGGGATCAATGGATTTAAATGGGTGACCACCAGGAATGGGAACCGCAACTATACCAACGACAGGATCGTTCTGGAGATAACTGGAAAAACCTATCCCATAGCCCGGACCCAGATCCATCATACCATGGAGGACCGGCCCATTGTCCGGGAGACTACACTGGAGGAGTACAGTTCAGATCCAACAGCAGGGAACCATTTTCACCTGGAGACGGAAGAGCATAACCAGACGCTCTATCCGGAAGCAAAGTTTGACGGATTCCACTGGGGCCTGGTGGTCGATCTGAACAAATGTACCGCCTGTAACAATTGCGTGGTATCCTGCATTGCTGAAAACAATATCGCCACAGTTGGTAAGGAGGAGGTGAAGAACAGGAGGATCATGCACTGGATGCGTATTGACAGGTATTACAGCGAACATCCCGACAACCCGAAAGTGTTGCACCAGCCGGTGATGTGCCAGCATTGTGACAATGCGCCCTGTGAAAATGTCTGCCCGGTTTCAGCCACCATGCACAGCAATGAGGGTTTGAACCAGATAGCCTATATAAGGTGCATCGGGACAAAATATTGCATCAATAACTGTCCATACCGGGTAAGGAGGTTCAACTGGTTCAGATATCTGAACAATGATAAGTTTGATTTTAATATGAACAGCGAACTTTCCAGACTTGTTCTGAATCCCGATGTGACTGTGCGTGAGAGGGGTGTGGTGGAGAAATGTTCTCTCTGTGTTCAGCGCATACAGGAGAAGAAGCTGGAAGCCAAGCTGGAAAACAGGACGCTTCGTGACGGTGAAGTGCAACCTGCATGTGTCCAGTCCTGTCCCTCCGGCGCCCTGGTATTTGGGAACCTGAATGATCCGGAATCAAAGGTGAGTATAAAGAAGAGTGATGAACGTAATTATCATCTGCTGGAACAGCTCCATACACTGCCGTCGGTGGGTTATCTGACCAGGGTGAGGAATGTTAAACCGGAAGCTGCATCAGGGGAGCATCCGGCATCCGAAAAGGGTATAAGAGATGAGCAACATGGATAATAAACAATATCTCATATATGTATAATACAGAAGTCAGGGGGCCATTGATCCTGGGGAACAAATCACTGAACCAGATTACAGCCGATATTACCTCCCCGCTCTATGCCAGGCCCAAATTCTGGTGGATCGTTGCAGTTGGCATCAGTTCTACGATGATGCTGCTTGGATTCTGGGCTATCTATACTACCATTTCCACAGGGATTGGTAGCTGGGGAGTCAACAATACTACTGGCTGGGGCTGGGCCATACTTAACTTTGTCTGGTGGATCGGGATCGGGCACGCCGGAACGGCATTCTCCATATTCCTGTTGATCCTGAGGCAGGAGTGGAGATCATCCATTAACCGTGCGGCCGAGGCCATGACAGTTGTAGCGGTAATGTGCGCCGCCATCTTTCCCGCGCTGCACATGGGAAGGATCTGGGATGCCTTCTTTATTATCCCCTATCCCAATACCCGCGGTCCACTCTGGGTGAACTACAACTCGCCTCTCTTCTGGGACTTCAGTGCTATTTCAGCCTATCTCCTGATCTCTGCATCCTTCTGGTTCATGGGGATGATCCCTGATTTTGCCACTATCCGGGACAATACCACCTCCCGGGTGAAGAAGGGTGTTTATGGCTTTTTAGCCATGGGCTGGCGGGGTTCCGTGGGCGAATGGAAAAGGTTTGAAGGACTGAGTTATATACTGGGAGGCATTGCGGCAGTGCTGGTAGTATCGGTACACTCCATTGTTGCCACCGACTTTGCAGTTGCAGTAGAACCGGGCTGGCATTCCACCATTTTTCCACCCTATTTTGTTGTAGGAGCCATTTTCTCAGGGTTTGCCATGGTGATGACGCTGATGATCATTATGAGAAAGATTTACAAACTGGAGGATTATGTTACCAATTCCCATCTGGAACGGATAGCAAAGATCCTGATGTTTGTATCACTGATCATGGGTACAGCTTATATGACAGAGATCTTCCTGGCCTGGTACTCGGGGAACGAATATGAGATCTTCACCTTCTTCCACAACCGGATCACCGGTGAGTTTACCAAGCAGTTCTGGATCATGTTCACCTGTAATGCCATTATTCCCCAGCTGATGTGGTTCAGGAAGATCAGGAGAAACCTGGTGATCGTATTTATCATATCCATCCTGATCAATGTGGGAATGTGGTTCGAACGGTTTAATATCGTTGTTACCTCGCTGTCCAAAGACTTCCTTCCATCGGCCTGGGCCACCTACAAGCCAACGTTTGTTGAGGTTTCCGTCTATATTGGAACACTGGGGATCTTTATCCTGGGTGTACTGCTCTTCTTTAAATTCGCCCCGATGATCGCCATCAGCGAGGTGAAAGCAGTGAATAAGTTCCAGCTTAATAAGAGAGAAAAATAGGAACATATGGATGCACAATATCTGATAGGAGTATTTGAAGAAGAAGAGACTTTGATCGCTGCCTTTCGTAAAATGAAAGAACAGGGGATCGAGATCGAGGATGTATTTACACCATACCCGATCCACGAGATCCTGGAAAAACATGGAAAGCGTTCCAGGATAACCATAGTGGGATGGTTCTATGGATTCTTTGCAAGTATAGGCATACTGGCTTTCCTGTTCTATACAGCTGTGATCAACTGGCCCCTGAAATACGGAGGAAAACCAAGCAATGCCTTCCCCTCATTCATTGTGATCACCATTGTACTGACCATCTTCAGTATTACCGTCCTGAGCCTTTTTACCTTTTCATGGAGAGCCAACCTCTGGCCTTCCAACGAGAAACCCATTTACCACCAGGGCGCCACCAATGATAAATTTGTGATCCTGGTGAACAAGGAACGAGCCGATGTCAACATGGCCACATCTGTGATGAAGGAGTCTGGGGCTATAGAAGTGATAGAAAAATAAAAAGTTATGAGATACAGACAGATCCTGATAGGTTCCGTAATTTCACTTGCACTGATTTCGTGCGACCGGACCAGGTCCACCACAGGGTGGGATTATATGCCTGATATGTACTATTCCAACGCATACGAATCCTATACTCCCAATCCCAACTTTAATGATAGTATGACCATGAGGGTACCGGTGAAGGGTACGGTGCCGATAGGAATGGTCCCGTTTACATGGGAGAAGACCGACGAGGACCGGGTGGCAGCAGGCAATGCCCTGGTCAATCCCCTGGAGGTGAATGAAGATAACCTTGCAGGGGGTAAGGCAGCTTACGAGATCTTCTGTATCGACTGCCATGGAGAGAAGGGTGATGGGAAGGGATATCTGTTTACCAGCCAGCGTTATCCATATCCCCCTGCGGACCTGACCAGCGACAAAGTCAAGGCCTTGAAGGACGGGGAGATCTATCATGTTGCCACAGTGGGGTTCGGGATCATGGGAGCACACGGAGCGATGATCGGACCGGATGAGCGCTGGAAGATCATTCTTTATATAAGAGAAAACCTGCAAAAGTAGTCGGCCTAAAACAGTTACAATGGAAGAGAAAATCAAATTATCACGCATCTATATCCTTGCTACCCTGGTCATGATCGTGGTAGGTATCGCGGCCCTGGTTACTGCATTTTCAGGCGACCCCGTGCGGGGTTGGGCCAATATTTTGCTGAACAATGTCTATTTTCTCTCACTGGCCGTTGGGGCCCTGCTTTTTGTGGCCATTCAAAGGGTAACCCATTCAGGCTGGTCGGCGGGTTTTATTCGTGTCCCCGAGGCCATGGCCGGCTACCTTCCTGTGGCTGCAGTGATGCTGCTTGTGATGATACTCGGGGCCCAGTCCCTCTACCAATGGGCAATCCCCGGTGTGACAGACCATGATCTCCTGCTGGCACATAAAGCGCCCTTCCTGAACCTCCCGTTCTGGATCCTCCGTATGGTGATCTACCTGGGTCTCTGGATCCTGATGTTTGTGATCATACGCCGGCTCTCCCTGAAGGAGGACAGCATGGGTGGGATGGAGATCTTCAGGAAACTGGAACACCGCTCCAAGGTGTTTATCTTTATAGTGATCATCACTTTTTCATTTGCCATGATCGACTGGGTCATGTCCATCGATGCGCACTGGTACAGCACCGTATTTGCCCTTAAGAACTTTGTAGCTGCATTCCATCATGCAGCTATCGTGATTACGTTTATCGTCCTGTTGATGAACCAGAAAGGACATTTTCCCTTCCTGAACAAAAGTCACCTGGGCGATTTCTCCAGGTATATCTTCATGCTCTGCATTATATGGGGTTACTTCTGGTTTTCACAATTCATGCTGATCTGGTATGCCAATCTACCGGAGGAGACTGGCTATTTCCTTCCCAGGATAAGGGGCGAAGGGTGGAATTTCTTTTTCTATGCCAATATCCTTATCAACTGGTTTCTGCCCTTTGTGTTCCTGATGCCTAAAGCAACCGCCAGGAACCCGACATTCCTCAAGATCGTCATTCCGTTCCTCATTGTTGGTCAGTTCATCGACCTCTATATGCAGATTTTTCCGGGAACGGTCGGGCAGCAGGTACTGGGATTCCAGGAGATTGGAACCTTCGTAGGATTTGCCGGACTTTTTATGCTGGTCACCGGATGGACATTAAGCAGGGCGAACCTTTATGCAGTCAATCATCCATTCCTTGAGGAGTGTAAGAACCACCACACCTGAGATCCGGTAAGTTTTCTTAAATTCGCACGTTTCTTAACAGACCCTCTGAATGAAGATTTACAGGTATTTCCATTTCTTAAGTCTTGATATCGTCCTGGGAGCACTTGCTTCCTCCTGCTTCGCTGCAAGGTTGTTTGCCGTGGATCCGGGATGGGTATGGTGGATCACCCTTGCCCTGACTGTCTGGTTGCTCTATACGGGCGATCATGTGCTTGATGCCTGGAGGAACAGGAAAAAGACTGAAAGGGAGCTCCATGTTTTCATAAACAAGAATCGCCGGACCATAGTGTGGAGCATGGGAGTTGTCACCGTTATCGACATGCTGTTGATATTTAATTTGCTTGATCAGCATCTGATGAAATATGCCCTGGTTCTGGCGGGCCTAGTACTGCTTTTTTATGCCATGCGTCATATATTCAGGAAGAACAGGTTTTTCTTTATTCCCGGTGAATTCTTTGTGCTCTTCATATACATGGCCGGTACATGGCTGGGGCCTGCATCGGCAGTCAAAAATGGTTTTGTTGCCAGTCAGGGAATGATAGCCCTGATCTTTGCCGGTGTCCTCCTGATGAACCTGGGGGTGATTTCCCTGTATGACATTAAGCTTGACAACCGGCTTGGTATTGGTTCCCTGGCCAATGCACTTGGAACGAAGCGTACCAGGCGACTGCTGATCGGGACCAGCATTATCATCTATTTGGTGTCACTGCTGCAGTTCCTGGTATTCGAAATGGATCGCTATTTCAAGTACGCATTGATCCTGGCCGGTATGGCCATTATTTTACTGATGGTTCTCCTGTATCCTTCGCGTTTCAGGAAAAACGACTACTACCGGCTGGCGGCCGATGCGGTGCTCTATATGGGCTTTTTATCCCTGCTGATCAACTGATTTATTCCCGCGATATATTTTACCGTAAAGTGGTTATTTGGCTAGCGCCAAAAAATCCCAGTTTACTTATAAAACATATCGCGGGAATAAAATGGAATTCAGGTCTTATAGCTCTCCCTTTACTGTGTATCCGGTCTCCGTTATCTTGCCTTCAATGTCCTCTACCGAGGTCCGGGACTTGTCATACTTCACTTTTGTCCAGCCCTCCTCATGTGAAGATTCCACTTCGGCAATACCATCCAGCTTATCCACGCTTGCTTTAATGGCCTTCTCACAACCATCACAGGTCATGCCGCCCACGTCTATGGTCACTTCAACCCATTCGGCTGAGGGGTTCTGCTGTTCAGCAGCTGCCTGGTCCTTATTTTCCCTGGCTGTATTGCAGCCTGCCAGAAGTGCTGCTGCAAACAACAACATCATCAATTTTTTCATAACTATATATTTTAGTAATCCAGTGTAAGTATTCTACCTTCCGTAAAATCAAAAAATTGTTCTTTCTCAGCTACTCCAACTCCCTCTCTCAGGTCCCCTGCCTTTAAACCGGCCACTTCCATACAGGCAGGACATGCCAGGATGGTGACATTCCTGTCCAACAGCCTTTTGAATATATCGTCGGAGCTGTCGAAAGGCTCCATTCCCAGATCGGGCGCATTCCTGGCTACCATTTCGACTCCCTGCCTGTCAAAGAAGACCAACACATCATTGGAAACAGAGAATTTATCTGCCAGCATCAGCGCCATCAGAACGGTATGGGTGTCGGCTGCACCTTTGCTGATATGGATAAAAACTCCGTCGGTTTTATGTTCAGCTTTCGGAACATCTTCAGATTCTGTGGTCACCCTTATACAGGCAGACATCAGAAGGGGTACAAGAAGCAATGCAAATACTTTTTTCATTTTGGTTGGGGTTTATATGTATACAGATTCAGAACATTCTGTCAGCGATCAGTGCCATGATGATAAACAGGTAGAACAAATTTACTGTAATAAATGCCTTTTTCCAATGTTCTACCAGATTTCCCTTGTAGGAGAGAATGAACATGAGGACAATATAGAGGATGGCTGCAGCGATCAGGAGCAATGAAACAGCCAGGTGCCTGATCACAGGTGTGGATGGGAGCATCAACACACAAACTCCAGAGGTGGCGATCCAGATAAAACTGAGATTGCGTATCTGCCTTTGATCAAACAGGCTGGTAATGACCGGGAGCCCGGCTTCATGGAACTCCTTTCCTACTTTCAGCAAGAGTAACCAGTAGTGTGGCATCTGTCCCACAAACAGGAGAAATGCCACTACAAGGATCTCCATGTCCAGCGGATCACCTCCGGCAGCTGTCCATCCGATCATTGGCGGGAGCGCGCCAATCAGAGCCCCGGGAAGAACGGCAAAAGCGGTGATCCTTTTAAGAGGAGTATAGACCAGATTGTACCAGGCCATTGTAAACAGACCGAATGCTGCAGCCAGCACATAACCGGTAAGCAACAGCAAAGTTGTACCAGTTGCCGCACATACTATTGAGAACACAATGGCCTGTTTCAAAGTGACCTTGCCGGAAGGAAGCGGCCGTTCAGCTGTCCGCTTCATTTTTGCATCTGTATGACGTTCCTGGATCTGGTTCAGTGCAGCCGATCCCATTGAAAGAAGGAATATGCCTGAAACCGTATAGATAGCGTTCAGATCGAGGGACGGCCTGGCCATAAAATATCCCAGGAACCCTGTGAGGGCCACAGGGATGGAGATGGTGAATTTCCCCAGCTTCAGGTATTTATTCATTAAGCGATTTCAGGTATTCGATGATCAGATCGATCTCCTGGTCCGTTATCATACCCTCATATGGGAGCATAATTCCCTTGGGGTAACCCTCGACAATATCGGCAGCCGGGTCAAAAATGGAGCGCCTGATATAATCGCGGTCCACCGTGACCTGCCTTGTTTGCCCATCTGTAACCACAGTCTGTGTTTCGCCCCATAGTCCTTTGTAGGAAGGGCCGATAAGTTTGCTGCCATCACTGGAATGACATGTATTACAGTTGTTCCGTTTCAATATTGCAAACCCCTGGTCGGCCAGGGATACCTGGCTTTCTGCCACAGTAGCTACCGCAGTGGTATCGTTCAGCCATGCATCAAATTCTGCCTGAGGCATTACCCTGACACCGGTATACATATAGGAGTGATCAAAGCCGCAATATTCGGAACAGAAGAGGTCAAAACTCCCCTCCGTCCCGGGAATAAACCACATCACCTTCTTCATGTTGGGAATCATATCCTCCTTCACCCTGAATGCGGGAATATACATACCGTGCAGCACATCAAGGGCCACCAGGTTAACGATCACCGCTTCATCAAGAGGGACGTAGAGTGAGTCAGCAATCTTTCCATTCTCGTATTGAAACTTGAAATTCCACTGTCTTGCAATGGCTGTCACATGCAATCCCTCTTTGGGGGGGTGTTTCATTGGCCGCCAGCCCATCCATCCAAAGTAGAACATGACCAGTACCAGTATAAGGGGAATAATGGTCCAGATAATCTCCAGCAGATTACTTCCCTCATTCTGGATGGCCTTGGGGTGTTTCTCTTTTTTATACTTGAAAATAAATACAAGCATTATCGTTGTGAGCGAGATCAGGAAGAAAAAGGAAATCCCCAGAATCAGAATGAATGCACGGTCAACACCGGCGACAAAGTTGGAAGCATTTTGTGGGTCTGCAATATTCATGTGTTAATTGGTTTATCTGAATGCATAATCGAGAAAGGTGATGATGATAACTACAACCAGCAACAGAAAGATCAGGATGGCCATGCGTTTATATACAGGATGATCAAATTTCAGGTGCATAAAAACTGCCAGTACAAAGGAACTTTTTACAGTCGCTATCAACAGGGCAACCGGGGTTGCCCACTTTGTCAGCTGGACCTGTGTCACCGCTACCGAAATGGAGGTCAGGGTAAGCAGCAATAACAGTATAAGCACGTAAGTTTTGTATGGTACAATATGGTGGTTAGAGTCGGCCATGGTATCTGTTTATAAAGTTATCAGGTAGAAAAGCGGGAACAGGAATATCCAGATGATATCCACCAGGTGCCAGTATAGGCCTCCGTTCTCGAGTAACTGGAAATTATCATGGGTTATGTGCTCCTTTCGGACCCTGAAAAATATGACAATCAGGAAGGTCATACCAATGATGATATGCAGGGCATGCAGTCCGGTCATAAAGAAATAGAGCCCGAAGAAGAGGGTGTCGCCCCTGCCCAGTTCAGCCAGGACATCCGAGCCGGGATAGAGGCCGTCGTGGATTTTATGGCCCCATTCAAAATATTTATTCACCAGGAAAGCGATAGCAAGCGCCACGGTAATCGCAATAAGGATCAGGGTGGTTCGCTTATCCTTTTTTTGTATGGAGGTAGTCGACATGGCAATGGTCATACTGCTGATCAGCAGGATAAAGGTGTTGATCGTTCCCACTTTTACATCCAGGTGCTGTGCTGCCAGGTTAAAGGCTTCCAGGTTTCCATGGCGAAACACCGAATAGACGATAAAGAGTCCGCCGAACAGCAACAACTCGGTAAATATAAAGAGCCACATGCCCAGTTTGGAGGCGATGTCATCCCGGTGTTCTTCATGAGTTACTGTGGTAGCTGACATAGTATGGGGTTTAATCAAACTTATAGGTTGCTTTATCGACGACCGGTATCTCCTCAAAATTTTCCAGCGGCGGAGGTGAAGGGACTCTCCATTCCAGGCCTGTACCATCCCATGGATTGGCCGGAGCTTTTTCACCATGCCTGGCCGATTTGACCAGATTGATCAGAATAATGAGGAATCCTGTGACCAGGACCAGGGCTCCAAGACTGGAGATAATATTGGGTCCGTGGAACTCTTCCAGGTAGTCGAAGTATCTTCTCGGCATTCCTTTGATCCCGAGGTAGAACATGGGACCGTACAGGGTGACAAATCCAATGAAAAAGATGATCCACCCGGTCCTGGCCCAGCTCTTGTCGTACATGCGGCCGTATATTTTAGGAAACCAGTAGTGCATGGCTCCAAAGAAAGCAAATCCCGTTCCTCCAAATACAATAAAATGGAAATGTGCTACCACAAATGCTGTATTGTGAACATGTACATTGGTGGCAAGTGATCCCAGTACAAGACCTGTGAGCCCGCCGATCATAAAAACAAAAATAAATGAGGCGGCCCAGAGAAATGGTATCTCCGTTGTGATGGATCCCTGGTGCATGGTCGCGATCCAGTTGAAGACCTTGATGGCACTGGGAATGGCCACAAGAAAGGTAAGGAAGGAGAATGCAAAGAGGGCGGTTCCGCTCATGCCGGAGGTGAACATATGGTGCCCCCATACAAAATAACCCACAAAAGCAATGGCCAGCGTGGAGAGCACAATGGCCTTGTAACCATAAATGGTTTTCCTGGTAAAAGTGGGGATGATCTCTGAAATGGCCCCCATGGCCGGCAGGATCATGATATAGACCGCCGGGTGGGAATAGATCCAGAAAAGGTGCTGGTAAAGCAGCGGATCTCCCCCCTTGGCCGGATCAAAGAAGCCAATGCCCAGGAGACGTTCACCGGCCACCATCAGCAGTGTAATCCCTACGATAGGGGTTGCCAGCAGCTGGATCCAGGCAGTACCGTAAAGGGTCCAGGGGAAAAGCGGCATCTTAAACCAGGTCATTCCGGGTGCCCTCATACGGTGTATGGTGACGATAAAATTCAAGCCGGTCAGTATGGATGCAAATCCCAGTACGAATGCCCCCAGGGCAGCAGGCAGCATGTTGGTGGAGGTCCTGAAACTGTAGGGTGCATAAAAGGTCCATCCGGTATCGGGGGGGCCATTGCCAAACAGGGAGCTGATCACCAATATAGATCCCAGCACATAGATATACCATGAGAAGAGATTGAGCCTGGGAAATGCCACATCTTTTGCTCCAATCATAAGGGGCAGCAAAAAATTCCCGAACACGGCAGGAAGACCCGGAATGACGATCAGGAAGATCATGATGACGCCATGTACTGTAAAGGTGGCGTTGTATGCCTGTGCCCCGATCAGGGTCTTTCCGGGTGCAATCAATTCAAGTTTCATGAGCAGCCCCAGTGTCACACCTACAATAAACCAGCACATCATGGCATACATGTAGAGCAGTGCGATCCGCTTATGGTCAGTGGAGAGGATCCAGCGAAAAATTCCTTTTCTGCCCCCGTCTTCCTGCAGGTAAGATTTATTTTCGCTGTTCACTTCATTATTTTCAATCATACGTTGGAGGTTTTTCTTTTTCTAACGAGCACCAGGACCAGGAACAACATCAAACCCATAAAGATGATCAGGGTTCCGGCCACCTTGGTAATGTTCATCACATATTTCTGACCCTCGGGATCGTAGGAGTAGCAAAATTGCAGTACCCTGTTAATGGTGGGCCCCGATTTACTTTCTGCAGCCTCAAGCATCGTCATCTTCAATTCGAAAGGGAGGAAATAGATCCCGTTCATGTAGCGGGTGATCTTACCCTTGGGATCGACTATGATCAGTGCTGCTGCATGGATGAAATCGTTTCCGGCTGGCTTGTACCTGAAGCCGGTGGCATCCGTCAGTTCTGCAATATTGGCACTATCGCCGGTAAAAAAGAGCCAGCCTTTTTGAGCCTGTTCACTCTTCTTCATCAGGTTGAGATAGTTTCGTTTCTTGTTAACCCCGAGCTCGGTTCCTTCCCTGGGATCAAAACTGATGGTAAAAGCCTGGTAGTCCTCTCCCAGGACCAGGTCGTTGCCATCCATGGCATTGGCCAGTCCCTCCATCAGGGGAGAACAGATGCCCGGACAGCGGAAATAGACAAAATTAAGAATGGTGGGTTTATCGATCAGATCGCCGATAACCACAGTATCACCATTCTCATTAATGAGCCTGGCATCCATGGGAATGTACTGATCCAGTTTCTCGACCATGCCAACCTCTACATCATCGTCAGATTGGGCCCCGACTGTTGTGACTATCATCATAACGAGTGAGGCAAAAACTATTCTTTTCATCCCTTCAGTTTTAACGAAAAAGCAGTTTAACAAATATCAGTTGTTTTTCATGGAAATCCCACCAATAATGACTGAATATATCGATTATTTGAAATAAGTAAAAATAAATACATTTGATATTTGATCCGCAACTTATTATTAAGATCGATTTCTATTTACTAAATTGTTTTAAGATCTTTAATGATATGCTTATAAAAGTATTCAGGTTTTATTACGAAGGCTTCAGGGGAATGACATGGGGGAAAAAACTGTGGAGGATCATCCTTCTAAAGCTATTCATTATGTTTGCCATACTCAGGATCTTTTTCTTCCCGGATCTTCTTAAACGCGATTTTAAAAGCGATGAAGAGCGGGCCGATTATATACTCGAACAAATTACTAATCCTTAACCCTATGCTTGAATCAATCGATATGTCTCTGGTTGACTGGTCGCGCGGGCAATTTGCCCTGACAGCCATGTTTCACTGGATTTTTGTACCTCTTACGCTTGGACTCTCATTTATTGTAGCCTATATGCACACCATTTATGTGCGGACAGGTGACGAGGAGTGGAAACGGATCACCAAATTCTGGATGAAGCTGTTCGGGATCAACTTTGCCATCGGCATTGCCACCGGGATCATACTGGAGTTTGAATTTGGAACCAACTGGTCGAACTACTCCTGGTTTGTGGGTGATATCTTTGGTGCACCACTTGCCATTGAAGGGATCCTGGCTTTTTTCCTTGAATCAACATTTGTCGCCGTCATGTTCTTTGGATGGAACAAGGTGAGTAAACGTTTCCACCTGACCGCCTCCTGGCTTACAGCCATAGGGGCCAGTCTTTCAGCAGTCTGGATCCTGGTGGCCAATGCCTGGATGCAGTATCCCGTGGGAACCACATTTAATCCGGTTACGGCGCGCAATGAAATGACCAATTTCTGGGATGTGCTCTTTTCCGATGTGGCGGTCAACAAATTTTTACACACAATCATGTCCAGTTTCCTGCTGGCTTCTATTTTTGTTATTGCGGTCAGTGCCTGGTTCCTGCTGAGAAAGCGGGAAGTACTGTTCGCAAAAAGAAGCACTGTTGTAGCAGCAGTATTCGGCTTGTTTGCCGCCATGGCCACTATTTTTACCGGGGATGCATCAGCGAGGCTGGTGGCCAAAAAACAGCCCATGAAATTTGCCGCCATGGAGGCCCTCTACGAGGGACAGACCCATGCTCCGCTGGTGGCCATTGGGGCAATGGTGACCGATACTACCAGGTTACCCAATCCAAGGCAGAATTTTATATTCAAACTTGAGATCCCCAACGCGCTATCCTATATGGTCTGGCTGACACCCAGTGGGTTCATTCCGGGTATTACCGACATGGTATATGGAAACAACGAGCACGGATTAATCTCCTATGAAGATAAAATAGACCGGGGGGCGGTGGCCATTCAGACTCTGAAAGAGCTGAAAAGTGCAAAGGATCGCGGTGATCAAACGACCTACTCGGCCCTGAAGGAGAAATTCAGTGACCCGGTATGGCTCGACCAGTATTACCAGTATTTTGGATACGGATATTATAAAGGGCGCCAGCTGAAGGAGTTGATACCCAATGTGAAACTGAATTTCTATTCGTTTCATATCATGGTGATCCTGGGGATACATTTCATAATTCTTACCTTTATTGTACTATGGCTCAGTTTGTTGAATCGTTGGGGGAAACGCAAGTGGTTGTTGTGGGTAGCCCTGATAACGCTGCCCATGCCATGGATTGCAAGCCAGGCAGGATGGGTACTGGCCGAATTGGGACGGCAACCCTGGGTCGTATACGAACTGATGCCTACTTTATCAGCGGTGACTCGATTGAAACCCGGGGCTGTTCAACTGACCTTCTGGATATTCCTGGTCACTTTCACCATTCTGTTTATTGCCGAGATACGGATCATGATTACACAAATTAAAAAAGGACCTGGAGGAAAATAGTCATGTTTGGAAACCTATCAATTTTAGAATTGCAACAGTACTGGTTTGTAATTATCTCTCTTCTGGGTGCCATCCTGGTGTTCCTCTTCTTTGTGCAGGGCGGACAAACCTTTATTTTCCGTATCGGTCAGTCCGAAACGGAACGGACCATCATCGTGAACACACTGGGTCGCAAATGGGAATTCACCTTTACCACGCTGGTGACCTTCGGGGGTGCTTTTTTTGCCTCCTTCCCGCTGTTTTACGCCACAAGCTTTGGCGGTGCTTACTGGGTCTGGATGGTCATACTGTTTGCCTTTGTGATACAGGCGGTCTCTTATGAATTCCGGACAAAAGCGAGTAATTTGCTGGGAAAGAAAACTTATGAATGGTTCCTGTTTATCAACGGTTTGGTGGGGACCTTCCTGGTAGGTGTTGCTGTGGCCACCTTCTTTTCAGGAGCCCGGTTCTCCCTGAATGATATGAATAGTGTCCGGTGGGCTACGGAAGCACACGGACTGGAAGCGGCCCTGGATCCTTTCAACCTCGCCCTTGGCCTTACCGTCTTTTTCCTTGCCCGGGTCCTGGGGCTGTTATATTTCATGAAAACCATAGATAATGAGAATATTATAACACGGGCCAAAAAGGCGCTTCTTTATAATGCGGTCCCATTTGTAGTCTTTTTCCTCCTGTTTGCAGTCTGGCTGATGCTCAGGGAGGGTTATGCCGTCAATCCTGTTTCCGGGGAGGTATTTATGGAACCCTATAAGTATCTCCACAATTTATTGGAAATGAGGGCAGTACTTGTAATGTTCCTGGCCGGTGTACTGGCAGTGCTGGGTGGCATAGCCACAGGATTGATCCGGGGAAGGACCAACGGGATATGGTTGACCGGTCCGGGTACCATCCTGGTGGTATTTTCACTCTTTATGCTGGCAGGATTCAACAACACAGCTTTCTATCCTTCAGCCTATGACCTGCAGAGCTCACTGACCATCGGGAATGCGTCATCGAGCCACTATACACTTGTGGCCATGAGCTGGGTATCGCTGATCGTTCCCGTTGTACTGGTATATATCATATTTGCCTGGACGGCCCTTAACAGGAAGAAGGTTGATGAAAAGGAGATGGAGGAGGGCCATGTCTACTAGCATTTCTAACATTCTAACAATTCTTACATGCATATAGGAGCAATAATTGGATATCTTTCATGGCCGTTTATGATAGCGGTCAGTTACCTGGCGATACGCCTGGCATTGAACTATTTTGAAAAGCGGGCGGGATCTGCAGGGGAAGAATGAAACGTCATCTCCCCAACCTGATCACACTGCTTAACCTTGCCTGTGGTACCGTTGCCATCGTACTTTCTCTTGAAGGGCACTGGCAATGGGCAGTATACCTGGTGCTTGCAGCTTCAGTATTCGATTTCCTTGATGGTTTTGCGGCACGTACGCTGAAGGCTTACACCGTCATAGGCAGACAACTCGATTCACTCGCGGACATGATCTCATTCGGGGTCCTGCCTGCTGTTTTTATCTACATATTGTTTAAGGATCTCTTCCTGAACCAGCCGGTTGACAGTGCCAGGTTTTATTACCATCTGCAATGGGTGGTACTTCTCTCTGTGGTTCTGGTCCCGGTACTCTCGGCTATCCGCCTGGCCCGGTTTAATACCGAAAAGGATCAGGGAGAATTCTTTTATGGTCTCCCAACCCCGGCGCATACACTGTTCTGGACCGGTATATTCTGGCAGATAATGGATTACGGGACCCTGTTCGGTTCTCCCATGAATCTCTTTTTTATGTGGACCATCATGATCATTATGGCATTTTATATGATACTTCCGGTTCCCATGTACAGTCTTAAGTTTAAACACTTTCGATTGAGGGGTAACCTGATACGCTATATCCTGCTTCTATTGGCCCTGGTGATCCTTCTTATAACGGGACTGGGCGGGCTTTCCCTGGTGATCCTGGTCTATATTTTATTTTCACTTCTGAACCTTTTGCTTGCCAAGCGGGTTTCATAGACATGACATACAAAGACAGCGATTTTGTAAGCAGGTTGAGCGAGTTTAATTCCGGATACTGTGCCGAAGTGCCGTCCGTGGCACTTTCGCGTCAGTTTACAGAGAGCCTTGTTCATGCCCTTTTTCCCATCAGGGAGAGTTGTGCGGTTAATGAGGATGAGATTGCCATAGAGCTGGAGCGCTGTTCAGTCAGACTGAGAGAATTGCTCACCTCCATTCGTGCATCACTGGTACGCACTCCTGTTGAGATAGCTGATGATTTTTTTTCCAGAGTCCCGGAGGCATTTGAACAGCTGGCGGAAGATGCCAGCGCCGTTATAAAATTCGATCCGGCAGCCAGTTGCATAGAGGAGGTGATCACCTGCTATCCCGGTTTTTATTCAATTTTGGTGTACAGGATGGCGCATATTCTGTATGAACTGAAGGTTCCGCTCCTTCCCCGGATCATGACAGAGTATGCCCATGAAAAGACCGGGATAGATATCAATCCGGGTGCAGAGATTGGCTCTCCGTTCTTTATTGATCATGGAACCGGGATCGTTATTGGTGAGACCGCCCGGATAGGCAGGGAGGTCAGGATCTACCAGGGAGTCACACTGGGTGCACTTACCGTTGAACGGTCCATGGCCAATACCAAAAGACACCCTACCATAGAGGATCATGTTGTGATCTATGCCGGAAGTACCATCCTGGGGGGAGAAACGGTCATTGGCCACCATACCGTTGTGGGAGGGAACACCTGGATCACCGAGAGTATTCTTCCACATTCAGTGGTCTACAGGAACCATCGGGTGGTGGTGAAAGACAGGAAGGATTTCGATGCCCCTCTCGATTTTCAGATATAGGGGAGTTAGGGGTTTAAAAATTCTTGCATTCCGGACATTAACAGAATTTAAATTATTGATTATGAAATACGATAATATACTGGAGGAGATCGGAAACACCCCTCATGTGCATATCAGGAATATCTTCCCGGGAGCAAAAAATATCTGGATGAAACTGGAAAGGAGCAATCCGGGTGGTAGCATCAAGGACCGTATTGCACTCTCCATGGTGGAGGATGCTGAAAACAGGGGGTTACTGAAGAGTGGGGCGACCATCGTGGAACCCACTTCCGGAAATACTGGGATCGGACTGGCCATGGTGGCAGCGGTAAGGGGGTACAAGTTGATCCTGGTGATGCCGGAATCGATGTCGGTTGAAAGACGGAACATCCTGAGGGCCTATGGAGCTGAACTTGTACTTACTCCTCGTGAAAAGGGGATGAAGGGCTCCATGGCCAAAGCGGAAGAACTGGTCCGGAACATAGAAGGTGCATGGATCCCGTCCCAGTTCAGTAATCCTGCCAATCCCCTTATTCATGAGACGACAACGGCCAGGGAGATCCTGGCGGATTTTCCCGGTGGTATTGATATACTGGTTGCAGGTGTGGGAACCGGCGGACATATTACAGGGGTTTCGAGAGCACTGAAGCAACAGATGCCCGATCTCCAGGTGTATGCTGTGGAACCGGCTGATTCTCCTGTTATCAGCGGTGGCGAGCCGGGTCCCCAGGGAATTATGGGGATCGGTGCCGGTTTTATACCCGAAAACCTCGACATGAAAGTGGTTGATAGTGTATTGACGGTGAAAACACCTGATGCCTATGACTTCGCCAGGCGGGCAGCGAAAGAGGAGGGGATTTTTGTAGGTATCTCAACGGGCGCTGTACTGGCAGCAGTATCAAAAGTGCTTGAATTGAAGGGAAATGATGTTACGATCCTGACATTTAATTACGATACAGGAGAAAGATATCTGTCAGTAAATGATCTCTTTTAAGAGGTTTTATTATTTTTATCCGAAATTTTCACTTACTGCTGGCCATGGATAGCCCGTTGAAGATTGCCATTGACTTTGATGGTACCATAGTTGAACACAAGTATCCTGAGATCGGGAAGGAGATCATATTTGCTTTCCAGACCCTCAGGGCACTCCAGGAACAGGGGCATCAGCTGATACTGTGGACCTATCGCACAGGAAAAGAGCTGGATGACGCAGTGGAATATTGCCGGAGGAACGGGGTCGAGTTTTATGCCATCAATTCAAGCTATCCTGAGGAGGTGTTTGACGAGGACTACGACAGCAGGAAAATTGATGCAGATCTGTTTATTGATGACAGGAATCTGGGAGGCCTGCCCTCCTGGGGTGAGATCTACCAGATGATCAATCCCGATGAAAAGCCAACCCTGGAGGAGGAGGTGAGGAGCCTTACTCAGAATAAAAAATCGATTTTTAAGAAGATCGTGGGGCGATAAAGTATTTGTAAAGATGAATCTACCGGGAGTCATTCTGTTTTCCATACTGTTTTTCATCTCCCAGTCGTGCAGTCCGGGCACCGGCAGTAAGGAGCGTCGTCCTGTTACCAGCCCGGCACCTTCCAGGATGACCAGCCTGGTTGAGCCGGCTGCTCCGGTCACCATTCCCCTGGGAGAGGAGATACATGTTGTCCTCTCAATACCCGATTCTGTTTCGGTCGATTCCGTAAATGTTTTCCTGGGGGGTAAACTGAAAGGGACGATCCCGGGTTCGTCCCGGGACCGGGCAAAGGGAACACTGGAATTCACGCTCCCGACTTCAGGTGAGAAAACAGGTGAATCAGGTCTGAGGTTAAGGCTTTTTTTTACCGGCGGGGAGAGTGAGAACCATAGCGTGCAGGTCACTTTCCTTTCAAATGTGAAACCGGTTGAGTACAGCTATCAGGTTGTAAAAGAGTATCCGCATGACGTGGAAGCGTATACTCAGGGACTGGAGTATGTGGACGGGGTGCTTTATGAAGGGACCGGAAATTATGGGACCTCCTCGCTCAGGCGGGTCATACTGGAAACTGGCGAAGTGACAAAGATCAGGGACCTTGACCAGTCTCTTTTTGGAGAGGGGATCACCGTACTGGGTCAGCGGATCTACCAGCTCACTTACAAAGCACAGGTCGGTTTCGTTTACGACAAGTCGACTTTTGAAGAGATCCAGAAAGTCTATTACCAGAACAAAGAGGGTTGGGGCCTCACCAATAACGGGGAAGAGCTGATCATGAGTGATGGCACCAACGTCATCTATTTTCTTGATCCGGAAATGTTCACCATCAACCGGCAAATTGAGGTATTCCATGATAAAGGTCCTGCCGACAACCTGAACGAGCTGGAGTATATTAATGGCAAGATCTGGGCCAACCGCTACTATACGGACGAGATTGTCATTATCAACCCGGAAACTGGAATTGTGGAGGGACGTATCAACCTGAAAGGGATCCTCAAGCCGACCGAACGCAAGCCCAGTACGGATGTGCTCAATGGGATTGCCTGGGACCGCCAGGGGAACAGGATCTTCGTAACTGGAAAGAGATGGCCATTGCTTTTCCAGATCAAAATCATACCGTCAGGCTGACATCTCTCCCGAGATAACCGTGACACTTCTGGGGATGATCTGGAAACTGACCGGAACATGGCCAAGGGACTCCCCATCAGTTTCAACCTTCAGGAGCGTGGGCCCGTCTATCTGCAACGATCTGACCATATAGGTCTCCACCTTCGAGTGTTTGGTTATATTCCCATTATAAAGTTTCTTGATATTGGCCAGCACATTCAATTTACCCATCTTCTTGATCAGGGTGACACTGTAAAGGCCATCGTCAACAATGGCATGAGGTACCTGGATCATTCCTCCTCCATTATATTTTCCGATCCCCACATTCAGGGAGAAGATATTGCGATTATAGCTTATCCCATCCATCTCTATAACCGCTGCGGTTGACCTGTATTTAACAAGGCTGTAGAAGATATTGTAGAAATAGAGTAAGGGTCCGCTTTTTCCACGCTCCTTCATGTGATTGGTTCGTTCCACTACCTTTGCACCAAATCCCATCCCGGCAATATTAATAAAATAGCGTTTCCACTCTTTCCCGTTCCTCCGGTAACTGACCAGCCCGGCATCCTGGATAAAGGTCTTTTGTTGTTTGATGGTCCTCACAGCACCTTCGTAATCTGAAGGGATATTGAATGTTCTTGCCCAGTCATTACCGGTACCCACGGAGATCATCCCCAGCATCACCTCGGTGGTCTGGATCCGCTTCTGCGCAAAAACCCCATTGATCACCTCGTTCATGGTTCCGTCGCCACCTACCACGATGATTTTTGAATATCCCTCCTTGATCTTATTGCGGGCAATAATGGAAGCGTGCAGTCTGCGGTCCGTGAAATAAGGCTCAAACTGGATGCCTTCTTTTTTTAGAATTTGAGCAATGAACGGCCAATCCTTTTTTGTTTTACCGCCACCGGCAGTCAGATTAACAATTGCGATCCAATCTGATTTGCTCATCTTCCTTGTATAACACGCACCTAAGATATGAATTACAGCGTTATCAATTATATTTGTTGAAAACCTGTTTATAAATGTAATTTTAATGTTTACAATAACAAAAAGGCTAAAAATGGCGTAGGAATCGAAAAGTGTAAATTTGAATCCCGTTTTAAATCCAAATCAATTTAAAGAAAAAGGCCGATGGGTAAAGTTATTGCTATAGCAAATCAGAAGGGAGGCGTTGGGAAGACAACTACGGCAATCAACCTGGGCGCAAGCCTGGCAGTGCTGGAAAAGAGGGTTTTGATTATTGATGCAGATCCCCAGGCCAATGCGACTTCCGGCTCTGGTTTTGACACAAAGAAAGTAAAGACCAGTATCTATGAGTGCCTCATTGAGGATGCCGATCCAAAAAAGATTATTCTGAACAGCGAGATCACCAATCTCGACCTGATCCCTTCACATATTGACCTGGTCGGTGCGGAGATCGAGATGCTGAATATGAATGAACGTGAGTATATGCTGAAGAATGTCATTGAACAGGTACGTGACGGCTATGATTATGTCCTGATCGATTGCTCCCCTTCACTGGGACTGATCACGGTCAATGCCCTTACTGCAGCCGATTCGGTGATCCTGCCTGTCCAGTGTGAGTATTTTGCCCTGGAAGGACTTGGTAAACTGTTGAATACCATTAATATTATTCAGCGCGGACTCAATCCTGATCTGGAGATAGAGGGATTCCTGCTCACCATGTATGATGCAAGACTGAGGCTATCCAACCAGGTGGTGGACGAAGTACGGAAACATTTTCAGCAGATGGTATTTGACACCATTATTCAGCGGAATATTAAACTCAGTGAAGCACCAAGTTTTGGAAAACCGGCGGTTCTTTACGATGCCGAATCAAGGGGTTCTGTAAGCTACCTGAACCTGGCCAGGGAGATCCTGCAGAAAAATGAAGAGACCCTGTTGAAGCAGGAAGAAAAAGTAATGGACTAACGCGTATAACTGATGGCAAAAAAGAACGCTTTGGGAAGAGGATTGGGAGCATTGATCGATGTGGGTGATGAGCGGGCGGAGCACACACTGCTGCACTCACCTTCAGCAGTAAATGAGATACTTATCAAAAATATCTCGGTTAACCCGTTCCAGCCCAGGACCTCTTTCGACGAAGAGTCGCTGAACGAACTGGTGATGTCCGTTAAGGAGCATGGGATCATTCAGCCCATTACGGTCCGAAGAACAGAGGATAACAAATACCAGCTCATCACGGGGGAGCGCCGTATAAGGGCTGCTGAGAAGGCCGGCCTTAAAAGGATACCGGCTTATGTCAGGGAGGCAGGCGATGAGAATATGCTGGAACTGGCACTGGTTGAGAACATCCAGCGTGAAGACCTGGATGCCATCGAGGTAGCTATTTCGTATCAGCGCCTTATTGAGGAGTTCGATCTCACCCAGGAGGCACTGGGGGACAGGGTTGGGAAAAAAAGGGCCACCATTGCCAATTACCTTCGCCTGCTCAATCTGCCGGTTGAGATACAGACAGGGATACGTGAAAAGAAAATTTCCATGGGGCATGCCCGTGCCCTCGCCGGGATCGAGGATAAAGATTACCAGGTAGAGGTTTTCAGCAGAATTCTTGCACAGGATCTTTCGGTACGCCAGGTGGAGAGCCTTGCCAAAAAGTCGAAGAGTGTTGAGGTGCCTGGAGAGAGCCCGGTGGAAGAGGTTCGCTCTGATTATGAGGATCTCAGGGAACACCTTTCACACTATTTTGGGGCAACCATAGGGTTTAAAAGAAGCAATAAAGGGATTGGACAGATCGTTATCCCTTTTAAATCGGACGAGGATTTGCAGCGTATTGTCAGTATTCTCGACAAACCGGGTAAATGAACAGATTCACCTTAACGGTTCTTTTTACTTTTTTTTTATCTTTCCAGGTGTTCTGCCAGGAAAGAGATACCGTGATAGCAGACATCAGCACCGATTCAACCTTCCTGTATGTAGAGGGCGCGATACAGGAGATCGATACAGCGGCTGTGACGGAACCTCTGAAAGTTAAGTCACCCACAAAAGCCCTCATGTTTGCGCTGGTCCTTCCGGGACTGGGACAGGCCTATAACGAAAAATATTACAAGATCCCCATTGTATGGGCTGCACTGGGAGCCACCGGCTACGCTATTGTACACAATACCAGACAGTATGAAGAGTACAGCATCCAATATCTTACTGATCCTAGTTTCGATGAGCGCTATCTCAAGTATGGGAGAAGAAATATGGAATTAAGTTATATTGTGGCCTTCCTGGTGTATGGGCTTCAGATCCTGGATGCGTATGTGGATGCCAATCTATATTCCTGGGATGTTAACGACAACCTTTCAATGGGGATCTTACCATCACTTCAGCCAACGATGGTGCCCGACAGTCGTATCGGATATTCCGGTGGACTAACATGCAGTTTTAAGATAAGAGGCAGATGACAAGATTTACTTCGACTATAAAAATTGGTGTTGCGACCCTTCTGGGGTTGCTTTTTTTTAATACTGTAGCCGTTTCACAGGTGATAGAGACCTATGATGACACCATTCCTGGTGTGATGGATTATCCCATGGCGGATACATTTTCAGCGGAAGGTGAACTGGAGCTGCGGACCGGTGATAACCTGGACAGCCTGCTTAACCTGTGGTATGTGAACCAGTCGCTGGAGAATGCAACCGACGACTATCTGGCGGAATCGGATACCCTGATCCCTGATTTCAGCGACTCGGTCTACATTCAGAGACTATCCGAGATCCCTTCGGTTGTGGACCTTACCTACAACAGGATTGTGAAGAACTACATCAATGTATATTCCCGCATGAGGCGTGAGCAGGTGAGGATCATGCTGGGACTTTCTGACTACTATTTTCCTGCATTCGAGGAGATCTTCGATCTCTATGGTGTGCCTTATGAAATTGAATACCTTTCGGTCATAGAATCTGCTCTCAATCCCAGGGCGGTATCCAGGGCCGGTGCCGTTGGTGCCTGGCAATTCATGTACAGCACCGGCAGGCACTACGGGTTAACCATCAACTCCCTGGTGGATGAAAGGCGCGATCCTATTGCTGCCACCCATGCGGCGGCCAGGTACCTGGCGGATCTTCATCATATTTATCACGACTGGACCCTGGCACTTGCTGCCTACAACTGCGGGCCGGGCAATGTAAACAAGGCCATTAGAAGATCGGGGGGCAAGAGGAACTTCTGGGATATCTATTATTACCTGCCGCGGGAAACCAGGGGGTATGTACCCGCTTTTATAGCTGCCACCTATGTCATGAACTATTACGAAGATCACCTGATTACCAGGGCGCCCCTCTCGCTTCCCCGGGTTGTGGATACCATTATGGTAAACGAACCTGTTCACCTGAAACAGGTGGCCGAGGTCCTTGACATCCCCATCGAACTGCTGCGTGATATCAATCCGCAGTACAGGCAGGACATTGTACCGGGGACTGCAAAAAAGGGATATGCCATCGCTGTTCCACAGGATCAGGTTGCTACATTTATCGATCTGCAGGATTCCATTTTTGCCTATAAGGACTCATTGTTTTTCGACCCCGGGAAAATGGTGGCTACTCCACAGCACTACACCTCCAGTTACAGTGTCGACCTGCCTCCCGACAAGTACGACAAACTTTATTATTCGGTCAAATCAGGCGATAACGTGGGTTATATTGCAGACTGGTACGATGTAAGGGCATCGGATCTTCGATATTGGAACAATATCAGCCGCAATATCATCAGGGTAGGGCAGAAGCTGGTCATTTACAAACCAAAAGGGAAGTCAGCAGGATACAGTGACCTTGATCAGATGAGTTTTGCAGAGAAACAGGATTTTGCAGGACATGCTGTAACATCCGCAAGCACAGGTTCAGTCAGTTCATCATCCGGGAACACTTCCGCGGGTGTGACCAGTGCAGACAGTGGTGAATATATTACCTACCGGGTCCGTGAGGGAGATAACCTTTGGGTGATCGCCCGAAAGTATCCGGGAGTATCTGAGACCGACATTACAAGGCTGAACAACATTACCGATGCTTCAAAAATCAAGCCCGGACAGCTCCTTAAAATCAAGCCAAAAGAGTAATCGTTATATATGTGAATGAAGCCGTTTCGGATCTTCATATTTTTACTGTCTGTTCTGCTTCTCCTTGTCCTGTTAGCCCTGTTCTTTCCCAGGGAGGGGATCAGCCTGGGAGGGGATCACAGGCTCTCATTTGTCTCGCTTCCGGAGCTGAACGGCAGGGATACAACAGGGATCTCTTCGGTGAATGTAGAGAAGTTGCTTTCAGCTTCAACAGTGACTGAAGATCCCGAATCGGAACCTGAACCGAAACAGGAACCTGAACCGAAACAGGAACCTGAGCCGAAACAGGCAACTGAATTGAAACAGGCCCCTGTACCAAAACAGGCCCCTGTACCAAAACAGGCCCCTCAGCCGGAACGGGAACCGAAAAAGGAAAAGTCAACTCCAAAAGTGATCCCGGCCAATACGGACAGTCTGAAGCTGAGTGTTCACCGGATTCAACTCACTGATGAGGGAGCCTCGCTGCTCCAATCCTGGTTCAGGAACCTGGAGGGGATGAGTACGGGGAACAACAGGAACATCAGGATCCTCCATTTTGGCGACTCCCAGATTGAAAACGACAGGATGACAGCCCTGATCAGGTACAGGATGCAAAGGCAATTCGGCGGAACAGGGATCGGGTTGGTACAGGCAGTCCCGCTCTATTCCGGAAGCCTCTCCTACCAGCAGGAGGAGCATGGTGACTGGTTGCGGTACACCTATTTTGGCAGGAGGGACAGCAGTGTCGCGCACAAATCTTATGGTATTATGGGGGCCTTTGCATCTGTCCCCATACCGGCAAATGACCGATGGCCCAGTCTTTACTACAGGTTTAACACCTCACGAAGAGGCGGACAGGTGCAACGCATCCGGCTTTTTCTGCACTCTTATGTTGACAGTGCAACAGTGGCATTCTGCGTGGAGGACCGGTACTGTGATACTATCTCCGGAATACCGGATGGGTTCAGTGTGGTCAATTTCTTCCATGTCGAAGATATGAACAGTGTCAGGATCAGCTTTAACCTTCCGGAAGGAGGAAGGATCTACGGGATCTCCTTTGAGTCGGAGGATGGACTGTTAATGGATAACATTGCCATGAGAGGAGGTTCCGGCCTGATATTCACCAGTATGAACCAGGAAGTCCAGCAGGAGATGCTGGAGAACCTTTCGCCCGGCCTTATACTTCTGCAGTACGGGGGTAACGTGGTTCCCTATATGCACCCGGGATATTACCGGAGGGCCTTTAAAAGACAGCTTCAATTCTTTAAAGAGATGTGTCCGGGTACACCCGTGATCGTGATCGGTCCCTCCGATATGTCTGTAAGGGTGGATGGTCACTTCGACACATACCCAGGACTTGAAGCGATCAGGGATGCACTCAGGGACGCCGCCATGGAAAGCGGATGTGGATTCTGGGACCTCTATGAAGCCATGGGCGGATATAACTCCATGCCCTCATTTGTTCAGGCAGTACCTTCACTGGCATCAGCCGATTATATCCATTTTAACAACTTGGGGATCAACCTGGTGGCCGAAATGTTCTACAATGCCCTGATGGTGGAGTTCGATGATTATGAATCTAATAGGTCCGGCAGGTGAACCAGATCCTTACTGACATATTCCTGTACCACCCGGAGAATCCGATGATCTTCACCAGGCTCTTTTTCTGGGGGTTCTACATGGTGGTCCTGCTGATCTATTCAGGGATCTACAAACAGCGTGCAGCAAGGAATGCTTTCCTCTTTGCAGCCAGCCTCTTTTTTTACTGGAAAACATCCGGGCTCTTTTTTATCATCCTGCTCTTTTCAACGGTGTCGGATTTCTACCTGGGAAACCTGATCCATTATTCAAAGCGATCCGGATGGAAACGTTTCGGGGTGGTAATGAGTGTTTGCGTGAACCTGTTGTTGCTCTCCTATTTCAAATACAGTTACCTTTTTGTGGATACGATCAACAGTTTGTTCCATCTCAATGTCCACGTGGTCAATCACCTGGCTCTCATGACCAACCGGCTTGCCGGAACTCATTTTGAGGTTTCTGCAATCCTGCTGCCTGTAGGGATCTCATTCTATACTTTTCAGACTATCTCCTACACGGTAGATATATACCGGGGTAAGGTCGATCCTGTGAAGCATATCCTTGATTTCGGCTTCTACGTCTCCTTCTTCCCCCAGCTGGTGGCCGGGCCCATCGTCAGGGCTTCAGAGTTTATCCCCCAGCTTTATAAGAGATACAGCCTCTCTAAGGAGGAATTTGGATATGCCCTGTTCCTGATCCTGAAGGGGCTGTTTAAAAAGATGTTTATCGGGGATTTTATCGCATTGAACTTTGTGGACCGGGTCTTTGCCAATCCAGCCGGATTCTCCGGATTTGAGAACCTTTCTGCCCTCTTTGGCTACTCCCTCCAGGTCTATGTGGATTTTTCAGGTTACACCGATATTGCCATCGGGGTGGCACTGCTGCTGGGTTTTCGCCTTCCGAAGAACTTCAATTCCCCCTATAAGGCAACAAATGTGGGCAATTTCTGGAAAAGGTGGCACATCTCCCTCTCAAGCTGGCTGAAGGACTATCTCTATATTCCCCTGGGGGGGAACAGGAAGGGGAGGTTCATGACCGATGTGAACCTGATGATCACCATGTTGCTGGGGGGATTATGGCATGGAGCCAGCTGGCAGTTTCTGATATGGGGCGGGCTCAACGGGGCGGGGATCGTTGTCTATAAGCAGTGGAAGAAAATTTCACCGTATGAGAACAGCAACCACTGGGCTGCTCGCTTCTGGAAGATCTTTAACACCTTTGTGTTCATCACCTTTACCAGGATCTGGTTCCGTTCCGAATCGATGGAAAAGGCCAACCAGCTGATCCGGCAGGTTTTTCATGAATTCAATGCCAGGATCATTCCGGAGGTGATATGGAGTTACCGGCTGGTATTCTGTGTGATGGCACTGGGTTATTTCACCCACTGGGTTCCCGGGCGGTGGAAGCTCGATCTGTTGAATCGTTTTATAAGGACTCCCCTCTGGGCCAAGGTGCTGATTACGGTGGTGGTGATCTTCATCATATACCAGTCCTGGTCAGCCGGACTGCAGCCTTTTATCTATTTCCAGTTCTAAGCCCCTCCGTGCCCTATTTTGATATGGGCATGGCAAAACTGATCACATCATTTCCGGTGATCTCCTTTTCGCAGAGAATGATCAGTCGTTCAAGCACGTTGCGGAATTCACGAATATTCCCTGTCCAGTTGATCTTCTGAAGTTCATTGATTGCATCGTCCCTGATCACTTTGGGAGATGTGCCGTACTCTTCGGCGATCACCCGGTTAAAATGGTCGGCCAGCAGAGGGATATCCTCCAGTCGTTCGTTGAGCGAGGGTACCTGGATCAATATGACACTGAGCCTGTGGTAGAGGTCCTCCCTGAATGTTTTCTTCTCGATTTCTGTTTTCAGGTTTTTGTTGGTGGCAGCCACCACCCTGACATTTACACTGATATCCTTATCGGAACCCACCCTGGTAATCCTGTTCTCCTGCAGGGCCCTCAGCACTTTGGCCTGTGCAGAGAGGCTCATGTCCCCAATCTCATCCAGGAAGATGGTACCGCCATCGGCCTGTTCAAATTTTCCTTTTCGTTGTTTAATAGCCGAGGTAAAGGCCCCTTTTTCATGGCCAAACAGTTCACTTTCGATCAGTTCTGATGGAATGGCAGCGCAATTCACTTCAATAAAGGGACCGGCTGCACGGCCACTTTTCTCATGCAGCGAACGGGCTACCAACTCTTTGCCTGTACCATTGGAACCTGTGATCAGGACCCTGGCATCGGTGGGGGCTACCTTGTCGACGATGTCCCGGACCTTTTGAATAGCCACCGATCCGCCCACCATCTCGTTCCCTTTACTGGCTTTCCGTTTCAGTACTTTTGTTTCTGTGATCAGTGTTGATTTATCCAGGGCATTTCGGATGGTGATCAACAACCTGTTCAGATCAAGCGGTTTTTCAATAAAATCGTAAGCACCCTTCTTGATTGCTTCTACAGCATTATCGATGTTCCCATGGCCCGATATCATAATCACCTGGGCCTCACCCTCCTCTTCGAAGATCTTTTCCAGCACCTCCAGTCCGTCCATTTCGGGCATCTTGATATCGCATAACACAATATCGTAATTCCCATGCTTATACTTTTCCAGTCCCTCTGCCCCGTGTTCGGCCAGATCAACCTTGAAATTTTCATATTCAAGGATCTCTTTCAGGGTACTGCGGATACTTTTTTCGTCGTCAATAACCAGGATATTTTCCATATTTAGCAATTTCGGTTCAGAGCCCCACAAGTTCGGAGACAACTCCCTCTTTCAGTGCAAATTCTGAATGGTAAAGATGCCTGATATGACAGGCATGTATTACAAAATTAACAAAAATTGAAGCGGCCACAATCATCTCCACCCGGACCGGCTCCATGCCGGGCATATTCCTGCGTTGCTCTGAGTTGGAGAGCAGCAGCAGGTTGTGGAGCTTGTTATACTCCGTCATGGGGATCTCTCTTCCGTGCTTCTGATCGGGTTCCAGTCCCAGGCGGTGACTGATCAATTCGTGGAAAGTGTCAAAGGATCCGGAGGCCCCGATCAGAGTGTGTGGCCTGGTCCGCCTCACCGCCTCCAGGAGCGGGGCCAGTCCATCCATAAAATAGGACTCCAGGGCCCTTATCTCTTCAGCTCGCATGGGATCAGAAAGTGTGAACAGTTCCAGCACCCTGGCCATCCCGAGTTCGAAACTATGCTTCCAGACAATTCCGAACCTGTTGCATATGATAAATTCGTTGCTGCCTCCACCTATATCGAGGATCATCACATTGCTTTCATCCATGGGGACAATCTGGCGCACTCCCTTGTATATAAGCTCGGCCTCCCTGTCCCCGGGGATAATCCTGACCCTGAAGCCGAATTTATGGTAAACATCCTCTGCAAATTTTTCTCCATTCTCGGCATTTCTTATGGCTGAGGTCGCAAAGGCACGGATTTCGTCCACATGAAACCGGGCAATGGTCTCCATGTGGTTCTGAAGGGCCACGAAACCTCTTTCAATGGCATCGGGGGCAATACGGTTCATCTGGATCCCTCCCTTTCCCAGTTTTACAGGTTGCTTACTGGTGTGAAGGATATGGAAACTGCGATCCTTCCGTTCAACAATCAGAAGATTGAATGTATTGGTGCCGAAGTCAAGGACTGCAGTTATCATGAGCTATACCTTAGCCATTTCCAGATCTCTTTATAACTGTTCTTTTTACCGTACATCAGGATCCCGGTCCGGTATACTTTGCCTGCTACCCAGGTCATGCCCAGAAATGTGGCCACCAGGAGTGAACCCGACAGGGCAATCTGCCACCAGGGAACCCCGAATGGGATCCGTACCATCATAACCACCGGAGATGTGAAGGGGATGATACTGAACCAGAACGACAGTCCATTATCCGGATTATTAATTGCGCTGATCATCACATAGATACCCAGGATTAGCGGCAGGATGACCGGGAAAATCAATTGTTGTGTATCGGTCTCGTTATCCACAGCGGAACCGATCACTGCAAACATGGCGGCATAAAGCAGGTATCCGAATAAAAAATAGAAGAGGAAGGAGCCGATCATCACACCGGCGTTAATAGTCTTCAAAGAACCAAAGATCTCCTGCACCACATCCGATGTATCGTCCGTTTCTGTCTGGTTAGGACCCTGTAACTGATCCTGACCGGGTGTGCCCTTTTCAAACAGGTCAGAAGAGATCACCTGTTCGGTAGGTGTCCGGTTCAGTTCCGGGAAAAAGGCTGCTTTCAGTCCGGTAACCAGCGCGAACGACAGCACCATCCATATCATAAACTGGGTCAGGCCCGTAAGACCCACCCCAATGATCTTGCCCATCATCAACTGGAATGGCTTCACCGAGCTTACGATCACTTCGATGATGCGGCTCACCTTCTCCTCGATTACTCCTCGCATGACCTGGGAACCAAAGAAGAAAATAAAGAAAAAGACCATCATTCCACCCAGGTACCCGACACCCATCACCACCCCGGTGTTACTCTCCTGGGTCTTTCCGTCCCTGGTCCACTTGATATTTCTGACATTGATACTGGTCTTTACTTCTGCGAGGATCTTTTCTATGTCAGCTATATTCTGTTGTTCCAGTTTCAGATGTTCTATCTCAGTATCCATGGAACGTTCCAGGTATTCGGAGACCTCCAGGGAGACCTGCTTTGTGGAGTAGATCAGTGAAGTTTCCGATGCCAGGATATTGGAAGGGATAAACAGTACTCCGTAATAATCTGACTCCTCAAAAGTATTTCTGAATGTTTCTAAGGGGACATCCTCCACGACCTGGAATTTCAGGGTCTTGGTCCCCGGGAGGACAAATACAGGACCGTTCGGTCCATTTTCGGTAAACAGTTTGGAGTCGTCGATCACAGCGAGTGTCTTCACCTCCTTGTCCTCCAGGGTGGCAAAGTACATGGGGATCAAAATATAGGCTGCAAAGATCAGTGGACCCAGCACGGACATAATGATAAAGGACTTTTTCCGGATCCGGGTTAAGTATTCCCTCTGAATGATCAGGCTGATTTTATTCATGATCAGCTCCCTTCTTTTTGATTGTGTCGTTGACCACCTGGATAAATATATCGTTCATTCCCGGTAAGATCTCCTGGAAGGATTTGATCTCCGTGATCTCCACAAGGTTGCGGATCAGGTCGCCCGATCCCTCATCTTCACTCTTGATACGTATGGTGGCCCTGCGGCCCATACCGTTCTCCTCCACACCCAACAGCTCAAAACGGGGATCCAGGCCCCCGGCCAGCCGCTCATCGCTGCCTGAGAAGGTGACCTGGTATTTATTGGACCGGTACCTCTCCCTGATCTCTGAGATCTCCCCCTGCAGTACTGTTTCCGATTCATTGATCAGTGTGATATGGTCACACAACTCCTCAACGGATGCCATATTATGGGTGGAGAAGATGATGGTGGCTCCGTTCTCTTTCATTTGAAGGATCTCATGCTTCAGCAGGTTCACATTGATAGGGTCAAATCCACTGAAGGGTTCGTCAAAGATCAGGAGCCTGGGTTCGTGGAGTACTGTGGTGATAAACTGTACCTTCTGGGCCATTCCTTTGGAGAGCTCTTCGACCTTCTTGTTCCACCAGGCTTCTATCTCAAATTTATGGAACCAGATTTTCAGCCGTTTCATGGCCTCCTGCTTGGAAAGCCCTTTTAACTGGGCCAGGTAGAGGGCCTGTTCTCCGACCTTCATCTTTTTGTATAATCCCCGCTCCTCGGGCAGGTAACCGATCATGGGCCGGTGCTCCTGGCCGATAGGCAATCCGTTAAACAGTATGGACCCCTCGTCGGGGGCAGTGATCTGGTTGATGATGCGCAGCAGGGTCGTCTTTCCTGCCCCGTTGGGTCCCAGCAAGCCATAGATGCTGCCTTCAGGGACCTCCAGGGAGACATGGTTCAGGGCCCTGTGTCCGCTAAAGTCTTTGACAACCTCACTGGCAGTAATTATGTTCATTCAAAGAAATTTTTCATCCGGTTGAAAAAACCGTGTTCTGATTTATCGGGTTGAGGGGTATAGGTATCCGATTGTTCCATTTTTTCAAATAGCTTTTTCTCCTCTTTGTCCAGCGTTTTTGGGATCCATACATTGATCTGTACCAGCAGATCACCCTTTCCGTATCCATTTACCTCGGGTATGCCCTTCCCCCTGAGCCGTAACACCCTCCCCGGCTGGGTTCCGGATTCGATCTTGATCTTGGCACGTCCGTCCACGGTGGGGATCTCCACGGTAGTACCCAGTGTGGCCTGTGGTATGCTCAGGTAGAGGTTGTAGATCAGATCGCTTCCGTCCCTGGTTAGTTCAGGATGAGGTTCTTCATGTATGATGACAAGCAGGTCGCCATTGACCCCGCCATGGCGGGCAGCGTTGCCTTTCCCGCTCATCTTTACCTGCATACCCTCAGCCACTCCCGCAGGAATGTTGATTTTGATCACCTCCTCTTTCTTAATGATGCCTTCCCCGTAACATGTCTCACATTTTTCAGTGATAATGGTCCCTTCACCGTGACAGGTCGGACATGTTGTAGCGGTCTGCATCTGTCCCAGGAATGTATTGGTAACGCGGGTCACCTGGCCCCTGCCGTTACAGGTATGACATGTATCTTTAGAAGTTCCGTGTTTGGCACCCGATCCACCGCATATATCACAGGGAACATATTTTTTTACTTTGATCTTTTTCTCTACACCATTGGCCACCTCTTTCAGGCTCAGCTTGACCTTTACACGCAGGTTGGATCCTTTTATGACCCCTCCGCCTCTGGTGCCTCCCCCGAATCCACCGAAACCGCCAAAACCGCCGAATCCCCCAAAAATATCCCCGAACTGGGAGAATATATCCTCCATGGTCATGTGGCCCTGGAACCCTCCGGCCCCGCCGTTTTCAAATGCCGCATGGCCAAACTGGTCATACTTTTGCCTTTTCTGGGGATCAGAGAGAACTTCATAGGCTTCAGCTGCCTCCTTGAATTTCTCTTCGGCCTGCTTATCTCCCGGATTTTTATCCGGATGGTATTTCAGCGCCTGTTGCCTGTAAGCCTTTTTAATCTCGTCCTGGGCAGCACTCTTGGATATGCCCAGTATTTCGTAAAAGTCTCTTTTTGCCATATTATTCCCCTATAACCACCTTAGAAAATCTCAGGACCCTGTCGTTCAGAAAATACCCCTTTTGAATCACATCAACCACTTTACCTTTCAGTTTTTTGGAGGGTGCGGGGATCTGGGTAACCGCTTCATGCAGATCAGTGTCAAATTCTTTGTGGAAAGCTTCAATTTCCTTGACACCCTGCTGGGTAAGGAATCCATGAAATTTACCGGAGATCAGTTTAAGTCCCTCTTTAACAGCTGCAATATCCTGGGCCTCATCGACCGATTGGATCGCCCGGTCAAAATCATCAACCACCGGGAGAATGGCCTCCAGCAGATTTTCGTTGGCATTTTTCTGCAGGTCGATCTTCTCTTTCAGCGTCCTTTTCCTGAAGTTGTCAAATTCGGCGGAGAGTCGCAGGTAGCGATCCTGTAATTCTGCCAGTTTTTCCTCTGCTGAGGGCTCTTTTTTAGGCTCCTCCACCACCTCTTCTTCATCTTCATCAGCTGTTTCGTCCCGGCCCTCTGTGTCCTGAACCTCTTCTTGTTTCAGGGTTTCTTCCTCTTCAAATTTCTTATCTTGCTGATTGTCAGCTTCTTCCGACTTCGTTACCATATTTCTTAATGCTATTACAGTTCAATGATTTGATCCTGTTAGGTCAAATATTGAGCCAACAAGTTATGGTTGACATAATGTCAGTTTAAGCAGGGTCATCCTTATCTTGTGAAAAAGGGAGGTGAGGGGATTAACCTGATCTTCTGAAATGCTGGGTGACAGGAATTAACGGGGAACCAGGAAAAGGTATCCTTTGCCTTTCAGGGTTTGTATACGGATGCCCGGGTCATGTTTGAAATAATCCCTGATCTTACGGATATAGACATCCAGGTTGCGGGAGTTAAAAAAGGAGTCGTCGCCCCAGACCCCCATTAAAAGCTGCTTCCGGTCAATGACCCGGTTGGCGCATGCAGCAAGCATGGTGAGGATCTCGCTGTCGCGTTGAGAAAGCTGAATGACACCCTCCGGGGAGACCAGCTCGTAACGGGGGGGATAATAGGTATATTTTCCCAGCTTGATCCGCTCTTCCTGGAGGGCCTGACCGCTATTGATGCCATTGTTCAGCATCAACTGATTCTCGATACGCACGATCAGCTCCTCTATGCTGAAGGGTTTTCGGATATAATCGGTTCCACCGGATTCAAATCCTTTCACCAGATCGGTTGTTTCCGTTTTGGCGGTAAGAAAAATGACGGGCAGGGAGGGTTTCAGGGTTTTGATCTGACGGCACAGATCATAGCCATCCACATGAGGCAGCATAATATCCAGCACACAGATGTCGGGATCATATGATCCGGTTAGATGTTTCATCACTTTTGCGCCATCCACCTCCCACAACACTTCGTATCCCTGTTTCTCAAGGGTTTCCTTAACGATCTTCCCAAGGTGCATCTCGTCCTCTATGTAGAGTATCCTCCTCTTCATCTTAATCTCCCGGGAAAGTGAAGTGTAAACAGGGCACCGCCTTCTGAATGATCTGACAGGGAGATGGATCCACCATGACGGGCCATTACCAGGGAGGCAAAATTCAGCCCCAGACCGTAGCCTTTCACATTATGTTTATTGCCCGACGGCACACGGAAGAATTTTTCAAAGACCTGGTCCCTGTACTCCACTGGAATTCCATCACCCCAATCCTTCACCGAGAGGGATGCCCCGGAGCCGTCGCAGCTGATCAGGATCTCTATCTTTGGCTTCTCTCCTCCATATTTCAGGCTGTTGTCTATCAGGTTCATGATCACCCCCTCCATATAGACCGGGTCTGCATCGACCACACAATCCAATTCGTTACCGGATATCCCGATCTCTGCCCCGGCATCCCTGATCGAGAGGTCCATGGTCCGGAGTACCTTCTGTACCATGGCACCCAGTTCGCAAGGTTCTTTCTGCAGAACAAGCGATGGATTTCTAAGCATATCGGATTGGAGCACCTTGCCTACCAGTTTCTCCAGCCGCTCCAGTTCGCTGGAAGCCATATCCAGGTACTCATCCGATTTCCCCGGATCCTTATTCAGATCATATTTTCGCAGTGCTTCCAGGGCGATCTTTACGGTGGAAACGGGTGTCTTCAGTTCGTGACTGATATTGGCAATAAAGTCATCACGCAGCCTGTGCAGGGCAATCTGTTTTTTCAGGCTCGACCGGGCTACCATAAGTGCTGAAAAAGAGAGCAGAAGCAGGGTAAGACCAAAAAGGATCTGAGGCAGAATGGAGACGATCAGGGTACCCCTGACCTTTTCTGCCCTGAGAACAGGCAGATGGGTGTCACCTCCTCCAGATACCAGTATTCCGGCCGGACCCTCCTTTTCCGTCAGGTTTTGTCCGGCACCGGCCCAATCCAGCTTGAATTTCCAGGCATTATCATCCAGCACCTTCCCCATTTGCTCCAGAATGGCAGCAGAATCATTCATCAGGGCCAGCACATGAATTGCGGTATCGCCACTGAAAAGAGCATTATTCTGATCGATAAAGATCTTGATACTTCGCACCATGCGTTCTTCATTATCGATACCTGATGAGAGATGTGGAGTCCACACGGATGAATGATCGATCAACAGCTCCTTTTTACGAATGGTGCCATTGTTTTCATCACCTGTCTCTGTGGCTACCAGCCGGCTCATCATTACCGTGCTGTCACCCGGGTCACCCACCGGGTCAGGGACCGGGAATTTTTGCAGGTCCAGGCTGATGATCATAGAATCGTCGAGCGAAGGAATGATCAGCATTTCCAGCAGCATTGAATCCAGCAACTGATCCTGTACCTGCAGGTACTCATGGTCCAGCCGGTCGCGGAGCTTGAGCTTCTCCTCGTGGTATTGTCCCCTGAGCCAGTACACTACAAAACCGGTCAGCAGCAGCTGGCTGCTGATCATCAGGATGGTCATCCAACGGTAGCGGTTTTGCTTCGCAGTCATCACATTACAAATATAGGAGTCGCCGGGTTCAACTCCTTAACCATTAACCTTAATTAACCTTAATTCATTTGGCGTTAACCACAATCCATGGACTGTAACACTATTTTTGAAAGAAAAACATGACCATGAGAAAACAGATCTTAATTCCATTATTCATGCTCTGTGCCGCTGTGACAAACGCACAAAAACCTGATAACGGTTTTTTACTCTCCGGAACGGTGATCTACCAGCAGATCGCAAAACTCAACATCAAGCTGGAGGGTGACGGAGCAGCCTTTGCAGATGCGCTCCCAAAGGAACAGAAATCAGAGAAGATCCTGAACTTTTCGGAGAAAGCATCTCTGTATGAAAACCACACCAGTGAAGGAACAGATGATCCGATGCCCATGGAAGAGGGCGGGGTCATGATTAAAATGTCCCAGCCGGATAACAGGACCTTCAGTGACCTGGCCAACAATAAAGTGATCGAGCAGAAGGACTTCATGTCACGGCTCTTTCTTGTTGAATCTGACCTGCCGGCTGAAAAATGGAAATTAACAGGAAACCAGAAGCGCATCCTCGAATATCCCTGCCAGGAGGCAGTCAGAGAAGAGGATAGCATGCAGGTTGTGGTATGGTTTACTCCCGCAATACCGGTACCGGCAGGCCCGGGAGAGTATGTTGGTCTGCCCGGACTGGTCCTTGCAGTGGAATCGCACAACGGGGACCGGAAGCTGGAGGCCATTAATATTGAGTTGAAACCTCTTGACAAAGCAATTTTAAAGGCTCCCACAAAGGGAAAAAAGGTCACCAGTGAAGAGTATGAAGCCCTGGTAGCTGAAAAACTGGAGGAGATGGGAGTGGAACATGGTGGACAGGGTGGAAATGCCACGTTCGTTATTGAGATCAAGAAATAGAGGAGTGCGGTTCCTTGCAGGATTCATACTGGCTCTCTCTGTCGCGCAACTCTCTGCACAGACCTATTCGCTTTCCGGAAGACTTTTTGATGACCGGGCCGAACCTCTGGCTTCCGGAACGGTGGTCCTGTTGAATCCGGTTGATTCGACCATGGAGTTTTTTGGGATCACCAACAACCAGGGAGGATTTGAGATCAGGAACATCAAAGAGGGGAGTTACCTGCTTCAGGCCTCCTATATAGGCTTCCGGACCTTTTACAGCCCCCTGATTTTTCCGCGGGCCGGCGGACCCGATGTGGGGGATATTGTAATGCAGCCCCTGCCGGTCGGCCTGGCCGGAGCCGAAGTGGTGGGTGAGGCTGTTCCTTTGCAGATCCATGGAGATACGGTGGTATACAATGCGGCAGCCTTTAAGACCAGACCGGATGCTTCAACTGAAGAGTTACTGAAGAAGTTACCGGGTGTGGAGGTGGACCGCGCAGGAAATATCAGGGCCCTTGGGGAGGATGTGAACAGGCTTTACGTGAATGGGAAGGAGTTTTTTGGCAGTGATCCGACTGTGGCCACACGCAATATTCCGGCGGATGCCATTAAAAGGGTCCAGGTCTATGATAAAAAATCAGACGATGCCGAATTTACGGGCATCGATGACGGAACCCGCAACAAGACAATGAACCTGGAGTTGAAGGAGGACAGGAAGAAAGGTGTTTTCGGGGATCTTCTGGGGGGATATGGTAACGATCAACACTACAAGGCCAGTGCCAAAGCATACCGTTTTACGGACAGGTACCAGCTGGCCATGCTGGGCATGATCAACAATGTAAATGAATATGGCTTCTCATTCAATGATTACCTGGACTTTAAGGGGGGACTTTCGGCCCTCTCCATGGGTCACGGTTCAGCGAGAATTACCCTTGGCGGGGAGAGTGACTTTCCCGTTAATTTTGGTGAACCTGTGGAGGGACTGGCCACCTCGGGGGCAGGGGGCCTCAACTTCTCCCATTCGACCGATCAGAACAACCGCTCCTATATCAGTTACCTGGTCAACGGCAGTGACAGGACGCTGGAGCGTTCCGGCTACCGCGAACGATACACGGAAGAGGGATCCTTTACCACCAATGATCGCACCACTCAAAAGAGCAGTGATATGGCCCACCGCTTCAATTTCGGATTCAGGAAAAGGATCGATTCCACACATAACATCATCTTTAACGGCAATGCCGCATTGATCTACAACAATTTGAACAGTTATTCAGAGAGCGAGAATCTGGAGGGGGAGGAGCTGGTGAGCAGTCTCCTGAGTGAGACCTCGGAGGGAGCGGACAGGTTCAGCGGTGATATGGGGGCCACCTACAACCGGATGATCGGGAAGAACAGGTCGGTTTTTAAAGCCACGGTCACGGGTGAGTATTCAAAAAACCTGGAGAATATCAGGGTTAACAATGAGACCACCTTCAATACCGGTTCCGATCCGGTGACCTTCAGCCAGTTTCAGGACAACCTCACCAACAGGACCGGCATCAGCCTGACCACTGCCTATTCTCAGAGGATCGCAAAGGGACTCTATCTTGATCCGGTGATCAGAATGGGTGGCATTTTTGAGTCGCTCGATACGAAACAGGGTCTTATTGACGGTGAAAAGATGCCAGTTGATACGTTGAGTCCCCTGTTCACGAGTCATTACCGCCGAATAGAGCCCGGTGTGAGCCTGCGCTGGAACACCGAAAAATCTCAACTTTCCATAGGCATCAACGCACAATGGGGTGAATTGGAGAACACCATCAATGAGGATCCATATCCTGTCACCAGGGTGCACTATTTTACACCCACACTTTCGTGGGACTTCTCCAGGAGAACAGGAAGGAAGATCAATTTTAACTATTCCGCATCAGTAAACACACCCACCGTCAGTCAGCTGCTGCCGGTGGCTATTACACTGAACCCGTTGAATATCTTTTACGGGAATCCCTCACTGGAACCCGAATACAGCCACAGCATCTACGCCCACTGGCTTCTTTTCGACCAGTTCTCATTTACGTCCCTGATTGTCTCCATGAACGGCGGTTATACCCGGAATAAGATCAACTGGGCCACAACCGTTACCGATAACCTGGTACAGATTAATACACTGACCAATGTGGATCGGGACTACCGGTCGCAGTTCAGCCTGAACTTCTCAACACCGGTCCGGAAACTGGGCGTAAAGCTCAATCTAGATGCCGAGGAGAGCTGGAACATGGGTATAAGCCTGGTTAATGACGTGGATAATGTCTACCGGAGCTACAGCCAGCGATACTCCTTCAGCGCCGATAACCGGGTAAAGAAAAAATGGGACATAGCATCAGGTATCGGGGCAACACTGACCCGGACACGGTACGATATACAGGAAACTCTCAATAACAGTTATTTCGATCTCTCATGGTTTGCCGATATCCGGTATACCCCAACCGAACGCTGGCATTTTGAAGTGACGACGGATGTGACCAGCTACTCGGACCTGGGTCTGGACGGATCGTTGCAGATCCCTCTTTTGCGGGCCGAGGCAAGTTACACTTTCCTGGCCTATAACAGGGGGGTACTTACGCTATCGGGCCATGATCTGCTGGATCGCAATCAGAATGTGCAACGCATCAGCGAACTGAATTACCTGCTGGAAACCCGTACCAATTCAATTGGCCGCTACGTGTTGCTCACCTTTAAATACAGGCTGAACAAACTGGCCAGTAATCGAGGCATCCATCTGGAGGTGAGCAGGCACAGGTGAGGCAGCGCCCCTTTTCCGGACCGCTACCGGAGGATTACCTTTCCTATCAAATAGTCTGACTGGAGGAGGATCCTTATGAAATACAGACCCGCCGGCTGATCGCTCATGTTGAACTCTTCCTTCAGGATCTGGTGGGAAGGTACAGTCTGTTGAATCAGCACTTTGCCTGCCAGATCAATAATCTCAAGGGTTGCCTCCTCATTCACCTCCTTGTCCAGTTCAACAATAAACCTGCCTTCGGTTGGATTGGGGTATACTACCAGGTTTCCGGGAGATTCCGGCTTCTCAATTCCTACAGTACTGTGTACCGTGATGTCAAAATCCTGATTAACAGTAAGCGTGCCATCTGAAACCGCGAGGATCACGTGGTGAACACCAGTATCGCTCACAGCAGGAATTCCGCTCAGAAGATGGGTGTTCATATCGAGCGACAGCCATCCGGGTAACTGGGGCGCAGAATAGGTCAACTGGTCCCCATCCAGATCTTCGGCTGAAACGGAGTACACGTACAATTCACCCTCCGTGACTGTTGTCACCGGTACAGAAGAGAAGACCGGCGCAACGTTCCCGTTGCGTACGGCGACTGAGAACGACTGGTCAGCCGATACGGTTCCATCTGTCACTCTGACCGTAATACTGTGGCTCCCCAGGTTTCCACTTTGCGGTATCCCGCTTATCACATTGGTGTTGGGATAGAAGGTTAGCCAGCCGGGAAGTACAGGAGCTGAATAGGTCAGATTATCCCCGTCAATATCCACAGCCTGAAGTGTATATATGTAGGCAGTACCTACAACAGCCGACGTTCCGGGATCCGATGTAAAGGTAGGGGCATGGTTTCCATACCCGACTTCTATAACAAAGGACTGTTCATCATACATCTGTCCATCGGAGACCCTGACAGTCACATTATGAAATCCCACATCTCCCTCACCCGGTGTTGCGCTTAAAGTATGAGCTGCGGCGTTGAAGATCAGCCAGCCGGGCAGAATTGGAGCTGAATAGGTAAGCACGTCCCCATCGATATCCGTTGCTGTTATAATATACTGGTAGGCTGATCCAGGCCTTGCCTCCGTATCCGGCTGGGATGTAATAACCGGGGCATCATTGACATTCGCCACTGCAATCAGGAAGGTCTGGTCCACACTGGCAGTCCCGTCAGAGACCCTTAGTGTCACAAGATTATTACCCACAAACTGATTGCCCGGCGTTCCACTTAGAACGTGTGATGTAGTATTGAATGTTAACCATGTCGGAAGTGCCGGTGCAGTGAAAGTCAGTGGATCGTTATCCAGGTCAGCAGCGGTTGCTGTATAGGAATACAGGGCTCCCTGCATTCCCGATGTAACAGGTGAGGATGTAAAGACAGGAGCGTCATTTACATTGATTACGGTGATGGTAAAGGACTGGGTCACGGTAACCAGTCCATCAAAGACTGAGAGGGTCACCGAGTGATCTCCCACCTGGTCATTTCCCGGAGTTCCGCTCAGAATGTGGCTTGTGGTATTGAATGCTAACCAGGCTGGAAGGACCGGTGAGCCATAAATCAACCCATCATTATCCGGATCCGCTGCCACTGCTGTATAGGAATAGAGTGCACCCTGCGAGGCAGCGGTAACAGGTACGGAGGTAAATACCGGTGCATCATTCACATTGGCCACGACAATATTAAAGGATTGAGGTATGGTCGCAGTTCCATCAAACACGGTGAGGGTGACAGGGTTATTACCAACATTTTCGTTGGCAGGTATCCCGCTCAGTACATGCGTGGTCGTATCGAATGTTAACCAGACAGGAAGGACGGTGGCACGGAAGTGCAGCAGATCGTTATCCAGGTCGGTAGCTGTTGCAGTATAGGTATAAGTATTATCCTGCTGTCCAGACGTAGCAGGTATAGAGGTGAACACGGGTGCATCATTCACGTTGGCCACGGTAATGGTGAAGGATTGCGGTATGGTAGCTATTCCGTCGTACACCGTGAGGGTGACAGGATGGTCACCTACATGTTCATTACCCGGGGTTCCGCTGAGTACATGCGCAGTGGTATCGAATGTTAACCAGGCTGGAAGCACTGTAGCGCGGTAGTGGAGCAGGTCGTTGTCCAGGTCCGTAGCCATGACAGTATAGGAATAAACCGATCCCTGGGAGGCTGAGGTTATGGGAATGGAGGTAAAGGTCGGTGCATCGTTTATATTTCCAACAGAAATGGTAAAGGACTGTGGGATTGTCACTGTCCCATCAAATACGGTGAGGGTGACTGGGTGAAGGCCCACCTGTGCATCGGTCGGGATCCCGCTCAGTACATGGGATGTTGTATCGAAGTTTAACCAGGCCGGAAGGACGGTGGCGCGGTAGTGCAGCAGGTCTCCATCGATATCCACAGCAGCGACAGAGTAGATATATGCAGCGTTCTGCAGGACCGATGTGATGGGGGTGGAGGTGAAGGTGGGAGCATCATTCACATTGGCTACAACAATGACAAAGGTCTGCGGTACGGTCACCGTTCCATCAAATACCGTGAGCGTTACACTGTTATTACCCACATATTCATTACCCGGGGTACCACTCAGCAGATGCGTTGTAGTGTCGAATGTCATCCACGGAGGGATCACGGTGGCCCGGTAGTGGAGTATGGTCCCGGCATCCACATCCGCAGCCATTACAGTATAGGTATAAAATGCACCCTGGGTGCCAGTTAAAATTGGCGTAGAGGTGAATGTTGGTGCATCATTCGTGTTGGTTACACTAATCGTAAAGGCCTGGTCCACGTTGACCGTTCCATCATTGACCCTCAGGGTCACAGCATGACTGCCCACATCACCATTGAGGGGCGTTCCGGTCAGAATGCGAGTGGCAGGTGTGAATGTTAACCATGCAGGCAGCGTACCGACCACGCTGTAGTTGAGCACATCCCCTACATCGATATCCGAAGCCAGGACCGTATAGGTATAGACCGCATCTTCCGTCGCGGTTACTACAGGAGTGGTGGTGAAGGCAGGAGGATCATTTACATTAATTACATTAATGGTAAAGGACTGTTCACCGAAAAGACCGCCATCATCAGTCACCCTGATAGTGACATTGTTTATCCCCACATTTGCGTTTGTTGGGGTGCCGGTAATGAGTCCGGATACTGGATCGATAATGAGCCATCCGGGATTAATGGTAATGCTGAATGTAAGGACCTCCCCGAGATCGGGATCAGATGCATTCGCATCGTAGGAATACAGTACGCCCTGTGTGCCTGTGGTGATCGCAGTGGAGGTGATGGAAGGAGCATCATTTACATCAGCTACGTTAATGGTAAAGGACTGTTCACCGAAAAGACCGCCATCATCAGATACCCTGATGGTTACATTGTTTGTCCCCACATTGGCATTTGTCGGGGTGCCGGAGATTACCCCCGTGCCTGGAACGATGCTGAGCCATCCTGGATTAATGGTAATGCTGAATGAGAGGATCTCCCCGGGATCGGGATCAGATGCATCCGCGTCGTAGGAATACAGTACGCCCTGTGTGCCTGTGGTGATCGCAGTGGAGGTGATGGAAGGAGCCTCGTTCACATCAGCCACGTTAATCACAAATGCCTGTTCACCGAAAAGGCTGCCATCATCAGTTACCCTGATGGTGACATTGTTTGTCCCCACATTTGCATTTGTTGGGGTGCCGGTGATGAGTCCGGAGACCGGATCGATGCTGAGCCATCCGGGATTAATGGTAATGCTGAAGGAGAGGACTTCGCCGGGATCGGGATCAGATGCATTCGCATCGTAGGAATACGCTACGTCCTGTGTGCCTGTGGTGACCGCAGTGGAGGTGATGGAAGGGGCCTCGTTCACATCGGCTACGTTAATGGTAAAAGCCTGATCACCAAAAAGGCCGCCATCATCAGATACCCTGACAGTGACATTGTTTATCCCCACATTTGCATTAGTCGGGGTACCGGTGATGACTCCGGAGACCGGATCGATC
>Ga0210099_1000054_pt1 | contig 49753 bp, 49 predicted proteins | sample Joice_ThreeSqA_D_4_FD_184872 | JGI IMG/M metagenome (GOLD analysis project Ga0210099, IMG submission 184872) | Wetland microbial communities from San Francisco Bay, California, USA, that impact long-term carbon sequestration - Joice_ThreeSqA_D2... | ecosystem: Environmental > Aquatic > Marine >...
CACTTGGCCGGTGTCTGTGTCCATGTTACTTCCAGGCCACTGGAGATTGTGTCGCCACCTTTTCCCGAGCCATAACTGCTCTTCCACCCCAGGCCCTGATTTTCAATGCCGGCAGCTTCGGGCTCGGGGCCTACATGCGCTGCATCTCCTGCACCGTGCGTCTTGCCAAATGTATGTCCGCCGGCGATAAGAGCTACAGTCTCTTCATCATTCATGGCCATACGGGCAAATGTTTCACGAATATCTTTGGCTGCAGCCACTGGATCAGGGTTACCTCCGGGTCCCTCAGGATTTACATAGATGAGTCCCATTTGCACAGCTGCAAGAGGATTGTCCAGGTCCCGTTCACCGGAATAGCGTTCACCATCTTCCAGCCAGGTGGTTTCAGCTCCCCAGTATACATCCTCTTCCGGTTCCCATACATCTTCACGTCCGCCTGCAAATCCATAGGTTTTGAATCCCATCGATTCAAGCGCCACATTTCCTGCAAGGACCATCAGATCCGCCCAGGATATTTTCCGGCCATACTTTTGCTTGACCGGCCAGAGCAGTCGACGTGCTTTATCGAGGTTTACATTGTCGGGCCAGCTGTTTAGCGGCGCAAAACGCTGTTGTCCGCCACCGGCCCCACCACGTCCGTCGCCGGTCCGGTATGTACCTGCACTGTGCCAGGCCATACGGATGAAAAACGGGCCGTAATGACCAAAATCTGCCGGCCACCAATCCTGGGATTCGGTCATTATTTTATGAAGATCGTTCTTGAGAGCCTTCAGATCCAGACTTTTGAACTCTTCGGCATATTTGAAATCTTCCCCCATGGGGTTAGAAAGAGAAGAGTGTTGCCTTAATATGTTTAATTTTAACTGATTAGGCCACCAGTCGATATTCTTCGTTCCGCTGGTTCCAACAGGATGCTTTTGGATTGCTCCAGATTTATTTTCCATATGTGATTGATTTGTTTATATCAGAACAACTGAATTTAATAAATAGTTTACTAATCCTGAGGATTCCAATCAGCTATTTTATGAATAGCTTGAATAACAGATATTCAAAAATTAACTGCCGAACTGTTAATTATTTCGTCGGAAGCTGAAATGCTTCACCAGGCAACCGGTATTAATCGTCTTTATCCTTTAATCTATCCCACTTTTCTAATACATCCTCTTCACCTTCAAAATACCCAGCTGCTGAATCTTTGTTATAGATCTCAAATGATGGTGCAAGAAGCATCTTGCCGGAATCGGGATACTCACATATATCAAAGCCAATAAATGTCCTGATATCGAGATAAATACAGGGTGTATCCCCGTGATTATAAAACTGATGAGCTCCGTTTTCACCCATTTCGAAAAAAATGATGTCCCCTCGCTCCACAATCTCAAACCCATCCGGAATTCTCAATGTCATGGTACCCGACTCTACCATAAACAGCTCTTCGGCATTTCTATGAAAATGATAAGGCGCTGAGAATTGTCCGGGATTTAATTGCCGCAAATCAAAGTTCAGATTTTTTGGGATCACACCATTCTTCTTTCTTGACACATCCGAAAACAAGCGGAAATGATCAATCTTATTAGGTTCTTCAATGAATTCCCTTGTGTCAGATTTTAAGATTGTTGCCATACTATTCTAGATTAAATTCATAATCAGCTTCAGTCCCTCGGGCCCTACTACTCGAGTATGATATTCCTGTCTTTGGGATATTTAAGGGTGTACCTCAGATCCACTTCTTTACTCTCCTTTGGTTTGATATCCAGTGTCCATTTGATCTCGCCGGTATCTGCATCTCTTTTCCCGCCGGAAAGGTCCCTGACATCAAGCTCCAGTTCCTCGATGGTTGGAACCGGAACCTGGTCAAGCAGCACCATATGAATGGCCTGTGTCTTGTTGTTCTTGACTGATATTTTCCAGGCCCTGGTATCTTCCTTCTTACTCCCGATCAGTTTCCAGGAGGTCAGGTCCTTGATCTTTTCCCGGTTCACACTCACACTTTTATCCCTGCCAAGGGAGATGCTCAATGTGTCTGATATGAACCGGACATCCAGGACAGATTTCCCTATATAGGTGTCTTCAAAGAAGATGTTGGCCTCACCCTCAAGCAGGTTATACTGTTCCCAATCTGTAACATACCCAAGCAGGAAGGCATCCTTGTCAATTTTTGGGACACAGTAGTATTCATAGGTTGCTGGTACGTCATAGGAGGTCAGCTCCACCACCTGGTTCTTACTGTCTGATTTTACGGTGTAGGGCATATCGATACTGAATTCCACGGATGTCTGGTTCTCGACCTGCAATGTTGGGATAGCCAGGCTGCCGGCAGCCTTACTTGTTGAGTTAGTTGCCGAGATGTTTAAGCCAGCCACCTTTCCCTGCAATGCCGGTGCAGCTTCTGGCCTGGACCTGGCATCATATCCTGTAATCACCACTTCATCCAGGCTGGTCACGTCCTCGGTCAGGTAAACATTGATGACCTTATTTCTGATGGGGATCTCCTGGGAAGAATAGCCTATGAATGAAAAGCTGAGAGAGGAGGCCCTGGCAGGAATGGCGATTGAAAAACGCCCGTTGTTATCTGCGGCTGCACCAATGGTCGTTCCGGTGACCACAACATTTGCACCCGGGAGGGGACTCCCCTGGCTGTCCATGACCGTACCCGACACTTCATTAATGTTCGATTGATAGCTGGGAGGAACGGAGTTATAATTCAGATAATAGGGCTTCAGCTCGGGGGCTGTGCCTGAAAGGCTCGGATTACTTGAGGAGAAGGCAAGCTTCACATTTTTCCAGTCCACTTTTGTATCCTGGTGCACATTTGCCTTGTATACGATCTCCAGCGGATCTTCAACACTCTTTGCCCGTATGTCGTAGCTCGGGAACCAACCTGCATTGTCAACCAGGTAGGAGAGATGTACCAGGATTTTTTCATTTGCTTTTGAGTCTATAGAGATCAGGATCTCCCCGCTGGGAAACTTGCGGGCAGAGGATAGTGTATTGATCTGTTTGCCGATGTTATTCAGCTCTTCATTCAATGTTGTTATGGCGTTCTGCCTCTCAATTCTTTTAAGTTTAAGAGCGGTCAGCCTGGTGCTGTAATATTCCGAAGCTGCTTTCAGATTTTCCATGCTGAGTTCCTGGTTTTTCCCCCCTATTTCCCTGTTGGTCTGGAGAAACAAGATATCTTCATCTATCACGCTGAAGTGCGCCTGTTCAACGTCGATCTTGTTTTGAACGGCCTTATATTTCGTTTCCAGGTCAGTAAGTTCTGCGGGTTTTTCCAAGTTATCCAGGTAGTTAAACTGGTGATTTACAGAAAGCACGGTAATATTGCCATCCACCTTCACCTGGACACTTTTGGGATTAATGTATGGGCTCAGATTCTTGAATTTAAGGGTGGTTTTGCCAGGTGCTACAGCCACGCTTTTCTCCCGGTTAATTTGCGCATTGGCAAAAAAGACGGTGACCTGTTTCACATCGGAGTCAATTTCCTTTTCAGGATTTTCCTGGGCGAACATAGCGAATGACTGTGCACAGGCGATCAGGATAAATAGCTTTTTCATTTGTGGTTTTATTATGAGATGTATTTCATTCCGGGATTCCATAAAAGGCAGTCAATGAATATGCAAATATTCATGATTATTCAATCTTAATTGCTACTATTTGCCCGTATTCATGATTTTCAGTTTCCCAGTTCCTCTGAGCATAGATTATTTTCCCGTCGTTCGAAACTGTAGCCTGCACGAATGAATCATCCAGACCGGTGATGCGGCTGAAGCCACTTCCGTCTGTTTTTACACTGTAAAGCTGTCCTTTAAAGCCTATACCGCCTCTGTTGGAAGTAAATACAATGGTTTCACTATCCGGCATCCAGCAGGGCCATCCATCATATGCTGTGCTGTTTGATATATTTATGAGGTTGGTTCCATCACTGTTCATCACAAATACTTCAGAATTAATGCTCATTGAATCCAGGGCCCAGTTAAGACCAGGGTCCTTTGTAATTCGCCGGAAAACAATCTTCCTTCCATCCGGAGAGTAACCGGGATAAGTACACACGGATTTGAAGGATGTAATTCGTTTCAGATTGTCACCCTCTGTATCCATGGTATATATTTCGTGGAACTGCTCCAGCCACGGGACAGACAGGTCCATAGTGGACCTGGGTGAATTAAATATGATCCTGGTCCCATCTGGAGAAAATTTAGGATGACTGTCGTCACCGAGCTGGTCGGTCAATCTTCTCTGCCCTGTCCCGTCTGCATTCATTATATAGATCTCACTGTCATTGTCGCGTTCAGAGGCAAATACAATTTTATCCCCGCGTGGCGACCAGACAGGGGTTTGATTTGGACCCGATGAATGGGTTAACTGCTGTATGTTTTCACCCTCAATGGTACAGGTGTATATCTGATAAGTCCCGGATCTGTTTGATGTAAAGACTATTTGTTTTCCATCCGGAGAAAGATCGGGATACCCATCGACTACCTGTGTGATGATGGTTATATTGTTCTGCGCGAAAGCAGTATAACAGAACAGTGAAACAATGAAAGAAAGAAAAATATGAAATCGTCCCATAATAATTCTCAAGTTAAGGAAGTCTCCCCGTGGAAGCAATTTAATTGCGTGTCTTTCTATTCATCCTATTTTCTGGAGTTCTTATACTGTTTCATCATTTTACCGAACGCTTTATCCTTCTTTCTTTTTTCCGCAACGGTTGATTCGAAATGCAGCTTTTCCTTCTCCATCTTCATATAGTTTTCATAAGAGTCGAAGTCAATTTCTCCCCTGTTCAGTGCAGCCAGAACAGCACAGTCAGTTTCCGTTGTATGTGTGCAATCTATGAATTTGCATTTTTCTGACAGCCGGTTGATCGCATCAAATGTCTTTTCCAGTCCGGCGGATGAATCTGAGATTCCCACTTCTCTCATTCCGGGATTATCTATGATGATGCCTCCTTTTTCCAGAACTACAAGTTGCCGGTGGCTTGTGACATGTCGTCCTTTGCTGGTACTTGTGCTGATGGAGTTTGTTTTCATCAATTGGGTACCTGCCAGATTGTTTAACAGTGTCGATTTCCCCACCCCGGATGATCCCAGCAAACAATATGTCCGGCCCCTGATGATCAAATTTGCCAGGCGTTCGATATCCTCCCTGGACTCATTGCTTATGGCGATGATTGGTATTTGTTTTATCCTCCCTTCAATTTTAAAGATCAGACCTGATAGTTCAGCTTCATTGAGCAGGTCAGTCTTACTGAGGATAATGACGGGCTTTACATATGATGCATTACAGATGGTTAGATATCTTTCTATCCGGTTGATATTAAAGTCACCGTTAACTGCCTGTACTATAAATGCATGGTCAATATTAGTGGCTATTATTTGTTTCTCTCCCTGCTTGCCGGCTGCATTTCTTTCAAGGATGGACTTTCTTGGAAAAACAGCGTGTATCAGTACTTTACTTTCATCATATGCGTCAATGGCCACCCAATCACCTACCGCAGGCAGATCAGACCTGTTACTTGCCGAAAACCTTAAATTCCCAATGATCTCGGCTTCAAATTCATTCTCAGCAGTTTTTACGGCGTACCTTTCCCTGTGTTCTGCAATAACACGTGCTACTCCAAATGCATCAAGGTTCTGTCCTCTTCGGTATTGCTCCAGATCTTCGTTATACCCTAAATCTTCAAGTCTCATTTCTATTAGTAACTACTGATCCAGTGCAGCCAGAATCCGCTCCGGAGTCATGGGTAATGTATATAAACGGGCCCCAACAGCATCGAAAATTGCATTGGCAAACGCAGCACCCACTGTCGTTATCGCGGGCTCACCGCAGCCTTGTGGTGGCAGATCCGGATTGTCGACCAGCACAACATCGATTGATGGAGCATCGGAAAACAGGGTAATCTGGTAGGAATCAAAGTTTTCAGTCAGTATTTTCCCGCCACTGAATTGAATTTCTTCAGAAAGCGCAGCACTGAGCCCCATCGTAATGCCACCTTCGATCTGTATTTTTGCGCCCTGTGGATTAATGATCTCACCCATATCCTGCGCACATACAACATGCTCTACTTTAACGATTCCTGTGGACCTGTTCACGGAAAGGTGCGCTATTGTGGCCACGTAGGTATTCAGATAATTCGTACAACAGATACCATATCCCTTGCCGCTGGGACCCTTGCTGAATTGATATCCGGATTTATCCGCGGCAGCTTTGAGTACGCGTATCATCCTTTCGTCTGTCAGGTTGTTCATACGAAACTGGAACGGGTCCATTCCTGCTGCCATAGCAAGTATATCGGTATGGGATTCCATCGCAAAAACATTCGTGTTGCTTCCGGGTCCCCGCCATGCGCCGGTGGCGAATGGATGCGTATCACTCTTACTCATCGTTTTTACACGGTAATGGGGAATATCGTAAATCGGTTCAGAACTTCGTGAACCGGTGAACAGGATATCACACTCCCAGAAGGTGATTTTATCTTTGGCATCCAGTCCGGATCTCAGTTGAATCACAGCAGCCGGACGATATGTATCATGAAAAAACTCTTCTGTTCTTGTCCATGCAATTTGTACGGGGTGTCCCGTTATTTTCGATAGTCGTGCTGCGTCACTAATTTGCTGGCCTGTCTTTTTGCCACCAAACCCTCCACCCACAAAAGGGGTTATGACGTGAACCTCTTCTTCAGGTATATTCAGAGCCGATGCTACCGTTTCCTGTACATGAAAAGGAGCCTGTGAGGATGCCCAGACAGTCACCCGGTCATCCTCAACATGTGCCAGTACCGTATAAGGCTCGACGGGGGAGTGGGCAACATAGTGATTGTAGAATTCCGAAGTAACGCTCTTTGTCGCTGAAGCATGCCCCTCAGCCAGGTTCCCCTGCTCGGTATAAACCCTTCCGCCGGGCGCGGCGTTTTTCAAATAATCAAAAATTGACCGGTTATCCACCTCAGGCTCGGGGATATCCCATTTGGCAGAAACCAGTGCAAGGGCATTCTGCGCCATTTCCCGATTCTCATGCAGCACGGCAATCAGTCCGTCCTCATTGATCACAATCGCACCGGCTATATTTTTAGCTTCAGAGGTATCCACAGAGGTTAAGACGGCATCATGGGCAGGTGGCCGGAGAATTTTGGCGTGCAACATGCCCGGGAGTAAGATGTCCCCGGTATATTTCGCTTCACCAGTCACTTTTAACCTGGCGTCCCTTCTCATGGTCGGTTTGCCGGACACGCTGTGCTCCGAAACGGACTTTATCGGTACGTTGGGAATATGAAGGTCAATCTGCTTTCCCCGTACTATCTCCGCATATGTCACCCTGCTTTCAGCGTTCATTTTATCACTCACTACGCCATCTTTAACAACCAGGCGCCCTGGCGCAGTATTCAATTGTTCTGATGCCAGCTGGAGTAAAATCGCCCTTGCTTCGGCACCTGCTTTTCGAACCTGCGGCCCAAAATATTTCGTGCTCCGTGAACCTGTTGTGCCGCTATCCCATGGGCAAAGCATGGTGTCACCCATTACCATATCAATGGAATCAATGGCCACATCAAGCTCTTCCGCCAGCATCTGTGCCATGGATGTAATAATTCCCTGTCCCATCTCAATTTTGCTGCAGTAGAGAGATACCCGTCCATCATCACCAATTTTCAGGTATGCATGGAAATCTGAGGGATAACTTCTGCCTCGTTGCTGCTGCGCGATATCACCGAAAGCCCCCTCTGCAAAAAATATAAAAATGCCGCTTCCTGAGATCCTGAGGAAATCACGACGCGATAACCGCCGGCTCTCTGAACGAACATGGTCACCTGCCTGTAGGAATTGTTCTTTTTTCATATCAATGGCCCTCATTTAAAACATACGCTGATTCAATTCAGTACTTTATTTTCAGGTCTATGAGCTTCTTCACATGCTGAAGATCACCGGAATCCTGCATGTCAATGTAGATGCACCGGGAATTATTGAAGCTCTTGGCTTTCTTATACTCTTCCTTTAGCCTCTCCGGCAGATCGCTTTGTAAAAGGATTGGTTCAAGCTTCTCAGCAAACCAGAATGCAATTCGAAAAGTATCATCTACAAGGCGGACCCAGAAAATGGTCTTTTTCTTTTTCAGGGCACGGAATAACCAGCTCTTAACATCTTTGTAGTACTTCCATTCCTCTGAAATATCTTTGTTGTTATCGTTCAGGTATGACATCGTTTGCCTCCAGAGTAATTCCCTGTCACCGATAATGGAAAAAACCAGTTCATCAGTTGGCTTTACAGATTCATCTGATAAGATATTTGTCTCCATTTACCTCTTTATAAGTTCAGAAACCCTGAATATTACAATCTCGGCGATCAGATCAACCGGTAAGGGCTGGCTGAGCGGGAACTGCACAGATCCTTTCCCCTGTTTATATACCGAAAGTTCTTTCTTGAACTGTTGATGCCCGTTTGGTGTGGCATAAAACCCAATATGTTGTGCGAACCCGCCAAAATAAACCACCGGTTTTTTATTCAGTTTATAGGCAGGCATGCCATATGAGATACTTTCTGTAGCATCCGGAGCACTGTTTATTATGGTCTGCCTCATGATTTCAAGTTTTACCCGGGTTTCAGCCGGAAAACCTGAAATATATTCCTCAACTGTTTGAATCTCCTTGTTCATCCAAATTTTCTAATCATCTGTTACTTACTTTTCAAACCTGTCAGTTCAACGCTGATATCATAGAGACGCCTGGCGATCTCATCATCGTAGATGAGTGGGTTTGGCGAATGCATTGGCCATCCACCGGGCCTGTTCTCCCTGTTGGGGTAGAGGAGGCCATTCTGGCTGTAATACTCTCCGGAATGTTCACGGACATTGTCATCGAGCAGGCAGTGCAGCTGTGTCTGCGCCCCGTCTTCGGCGGACATCATGGTAAGTAACCTGCTGAAAGGCCGCATGAGGACATTCTGTACCCATGGGGGAATGGTGTATTTGACCAGGTTGGACCGGATCCAGCCCGGGTGCGTGGAGAAGACACTGACACCTGTACCCTCGAGCCGTTTCGCCAGATGACGTGCATAGATCACAATGGCGAGCTTGGACTGGCAGTAGGAAGTTACAGCATCGTACTTCCGCTTCTCAAAGTGCAGATCATCGAAGTCGATGGTCGCAGGACGCTTCTGCATCCCTGCATGCGCCAGGCTGGATACGCAAACAATGCGGCTGGGTGCACTCTTTTTCAACATATCGAGCAGGAGTTCGGTCAGAAGGAAATGGCCGAGGTAATTTACTCCAAACTGCTTCTCGAATCCATCCTCGGTCTTTCCCCTGGGTGTGTTCATTACACCTGCGTTGTTAATCAGGCCATGGAGCCTGTCAAGTTTGTCCTTTATCACTACCACAAAACTGCGTACCGATGAAAGGCTGTTCAGGTCGAGCTCCAGCACCTCGACCGACCCACGCTCATTCGAAAGGTGGCTGGTTGCCTCTTCACCCGCATTTACCCGGCGACAGGCGGCAACCACATGCGCACCCTGCCGCACGAGTTGTTCGGTTGTGGCCAGGCCGGCACCGGAGTTCGCGCCGGTCACGATATAATTGAAACCACTCAGGTCTTTTTCAAACAACCCGGGATCGCACCTTAAAACCTTGTACATCTGGACCTCCTTATTAAATCTTAAAATATATTGTTCATTTAAATCCCAGAGCCTCACAATAGCCCCTGTTTGGATAACAGTTCTCAAACCTGCTGTTCTCCACAAACTGGTTCAGGATATCCGTTATCACACCCGGTTTTATACCATCAATGCTGTCTTTCAGTGCCCTTATGCCGGCAAATGAGCTCCTGTCTCCCTCCGCATATTTTATAAAATTATCATATCCGGCGGGTTTATCAAAGTTCATGGGTCCGCGCGTATTATCCATTTTTTTGTATGGCCAGAATGTCCAGTGAATATCATTGCTATCGAGCAGCACCCTGAATTGTTCAACCCAGCTATCCTCATTTTCACCACTTTCGCCCATCAGTATGGGAACATCATAGGTATCCCTGAAGTCAACATACTGCTGTATCTCCTTTTGTTCAGGAGGCATCCAGTACTTATGAAAGGTATATGCCAGCTTATCATCAAAAGGTTCGGAGAATACCGAGAAATCGGTCTCCCAGACTGCTCCTCCCAGGAATATGATATGATTTGTATCCACCTCTCTTATGGCTTCTGTGATCCTTTTATACAGGGGCTCCAGATGAGGTTTCAGATTATCTGCATCAAAATATTGAGGGACAGGCTCGTTCAACAGGTTATACCCGATTACTGCACTGTTATTTGCATACCTTTTTGCAATGTCCTTCCATATATCACAGACCTCTTGTTGCATGCCCTCATCTACCATCAACCAGGGATAGCCATCGCTATCATCAATATTATCACCGGTCTGTCCACCCGGAGCAGCGTGCATATCAAGCAGTACATAAATGTTGTATTTTTCACACCAGTTCACAGCGTTGTCGAGATACCTGTAACCCTGCATATCCCTTCCCAAAAAATCATCGTGGCTCAGTATACGATAGTCAAACGGCAGGCGTATGATATTTGCTCCGGCCTCAGATAACCACTTTATATCGGCTTCCGTGACATAATTCTCCAGGAAATAATCCCAGAAAGCCGTAGTGGCGCTATTACCGATCAATTCGCGTATGGCCTGGTCAATCTTGCGTGGGGAGTTACAATCCTGTAGTTTAAACATATAGCCCTCAGGCATCAACCAGTTTCCTAAATTCACCCCCGTGAGATGCAGTAATTCACCCTGCTGCGAGTAGATATCCTTACCATCCACATAAGCAAAGTTTTTTTCTGTCTTCTGACAGGATGTGACCATCAGAACGATCATGACAACGATCCGGATGTTTGATTTCATAATGATTGTTTTAGCTTGGTTACCTGACAAATATAGTGTACAGCTGTGAATTCAGACCCTTAACGAACCGCGGAATCCCCTTACAGCGTAGTAGGAGGGTGCACCATTGTGATAGATGAAGACCTTACCGTAACGGAAATCACCAAAAAGGGCTCCCCCCAGTTTTCTGACCTCTGAAGACGTTTTCACCCAGCTCGATGTTTTCGTATCGAACTTACCGTATCTCTGCAGCTCACGGTATTGTTCTTCTGTCAAGAGTTCAATGCCCATGGAAGCAGCCATGTCCATGGCATTGTTTTCGGGTTTATGGGCTTTCCTGGATTCCAGCCCTTCACGGTCGTAACAAACATTTCTCCGGCCACCCGGACTTTCAGGCGAACAGTCATAAAAAATGTATTCACCGGTCTTTTTATCCTGACCGATCACATCAGGTTCGCCGCCGGATTTTTCCATCTCGTTGAGTGACCACAGCTTTTCAGTATCTGCTTCCAGCTTTGCCTTCATTTTTGACCATTCAACACCGCTATGGCGGTTCACGTTTTTTTCAAAACGGGTTCTTAATGTACTGAACAATGCTTCACGCTGTGCCGGTGAAAGCTGCTTATTATTTCCCATTGCTATCATGTGTTATACTATCTACAGGTAAGGATTTTCAGGCATATCAATGATCACATATCCCGTTTCTTTCATCTTCATTCGGATTTCAGGTGATGGTTCACTTTTAAATGCAACACAGCACAGGTGATTGTATGGAACAATTTTCAAATAACTGAAAAAGTTCTTAAACCTGATTTTTCTTTTAAATTTCTTCCAGCCGCTCTGATTCATTGGAGTCTCAAGAATAACGCTGTTTTTTAATCCCACGTTCAGAATCAAATTAATCCTTTTAAATGCAATATGTTTCAATCCCATTCCCATGGCAATTTTTTCTACCTCCCTCTCCGATATCTTAAAAATGTAATTACCAACCGTTTCAAAAGAGAACCTGTTGCGCCATATCTTATTTATAAGCAGGGGATCTATCCTGTCCAAAATGTTCTTAATTAAGAGCAGTAATGGCATCTTGGTAATTACATCGATGGGTTCAATGATGATGGTTGCTTTTCTTGAACATCTGATCATTTCATATAATCCAATATAAGCTTTGGGAAAGTGATGAAATGCTTCCTTGCAGAACACATAGTCAAAAGAATCGTCCGGATAATCTATATTTTCAACATTGATAATTTTAAATTCTTTGATAAGTTCTTCTTTCTTCGCTTCCTGTAGGAAAATATCTGTGATATCGGATGCGACAGCTCTTTGTCCATTTTCCAACAAATAATTAGCTTCCAGTCCATTATAATCTCCTATTGTCAGCCAGTCTTCAGCATTGTCAAAAAAAGGCTGCAAAAGATCAAGTGTTCTTTTTAGTACCTGGTAACCCAGACAGTCATGATTTCTGATGTGCAGCAATCTTTCCTCTTTTTCAACTATTTTATCCTGCAGGTTCTTGACATGAGCCTGGTAACTTAATTCCACCTTGTTCATACAATTATGATTTGTAATGCTGAGTTGATGTGATAGTTGACGTTCCGGGTTTCGGTTTTGATTTCATTTTTGCGCAACCAATATATTTCATTTCAATTGGAATGAGGAAGGGGAAGCTTCATTTTATCAAGGATGGATAAAAATCGGGGATTGTCATAGAGCGGTTCAAAATCATAGGCTGTGGTAATATATGGCATTGATTGATCGCCAATTTCAAATCCTTTTTCGATCATATCCATGACCTTGTCATACTGGTTTGCCTTCATATATGCGATTGCCAATTCCATCGGAAGGATGTCGGGGGTGTAAAGATTTTCGTAGATGGGTACTAATTTTTCATATGCCTCATGAAAGTCTTTATCCTTGAAAATAGTCTCGACTTCCTTCCATGTATCTTGGTTAAACTGACCTCCCTGGATCGTTTGTAGCAAAATTTTCTCTGTTGTGAATACCGTCTCGTAATCCTCGCAATAGTAAGATATATTATTGAGTACCACGTTGGCTCCATAGTTATGGGGATCATCCGCCAGAAGCTTTTCTATCTGAGTCCGGTCGGCCTCGCACCAGTTTATAAACAATTGTGCTGTCGAGTATAATATCTGAATCATAGTATTTTTCGGATCCATTTCAAGCGCCAGTCGGGCTTGCGGGGCTGCTTCATCCTGCCGCTGAAGAACACATAGTAAATGCGCATAGTAGATACGCGACTGGGCATCATTGGGGTTGATTGACAGTGCCTTAAGGAATTCCCTTTCAGCCTTTTCCCAGTCCCATTCTGATACAAATGCGATCCATCCGATTAAATGATGGGCATCAGGAAGATCCGGATCCAGCTTCAGCGCTTTGTTCAGATTTTTGCTGGCTTCTGGAAGGGCAACCGAAGGCGTTTCGTGACCCCACTGTACCAGCCACATCCAATAATTGGCCAGGCCCAGATAGAGAGGTGCCCAGTCAGGATCTTTTTCAATGGCACTGTTTATATAGTCCCTTGCTTTGTCAAAGCTTTCCAGGCTGAAATCGTCCCAAAATTGGCAACTCTTCAAATAATCGTCGAAAGCTTCCCTGTCCACTGTTCTCGATTTGACCAGAAATTGTTCCTCTTCCGGGCTTATTTCTATCATTATCTCATCTGCAATCTGCTTGGTGATCTTACTGTAAAGGTTGAGCACCTGGCTTTTTTCCACCTTGTACTCTTCCACGAAAAGTTGTCTCTCCTCGGGATAGGTGGCGATCACCCAAATCTGTAAACAAATACTATCTCCATAGCAAAGAACCGCAGGCTCCACCAGTGCTTCCACATTTAATTCCCGGGCAATATCGGATGCAGATTTGTTGCTATTCTGGTAAATGCTGGAGGAGGTCTTCCCGATGACCCTCAACGCTCCCAGTCGACCCATATCCCCGATGAGGGAGGTGTGCAAGCCTGCAGCAACATAATCGAGCTGATCGTCGCCCGTAAAATTATCGAAAGGAAGAACGGCAAGTGAATGAACCATTCCGGGTTTTAAAACATCCCCCCTGGTTACAATATTGAATACCATCAGTCCTACAATAACCACGAAACTTACAATGGTAGAGACCTTCCAGGCATTGGGTACCAGGGCCTTCTCTTTGTCCTGGAGCTCTTCCTTTGGCCTGGTTCGTTTCAAAGTTCCAGAGGTGAAATCAAATATCCAGGATAGGATGATGGCCGGGAGGAATCCGACAGCCATTATGATAATCACAATGGTCGAGAGACTGTTCGGCAGGTTCAAAGGCTCAGTCAGGTTACCTGCAAGCTCAATGATTACAAATGCAGCAGAAGCATATACCGTGATAACGTGTATGACTCTGCGTCTTTTTAACTCCTGCCAGAACAGGGAAAATTTATTCTGGTGTTGGGGCATAATTTGATCAGGTTATTCCTATTACAAGTTAGGATTTATGTATATACCTGCCAAAAATTCATATACACCAAAATCAAAACCGCTGGCTGAGGCTGGCAAAGATCCGGTTGTAACCCAGGGATTTTTCGAAGGTGCCTTCGTAGTATACTGTAAGATAGAGCTTCCGGTAAACGGCACAGGAGAGACCGGCTTCACCCACGTGCTGGGGAATGGCCATTTCCGCATTCCGGTACGTCTGGTCCACAAAATGGTATTTCAGCTCTGCATGCAGTTTATCTTTCAGGATATCCTTGTCAATCCCTATTCCGTAAATCATACCGTCCAGGTAAGCCGTCTGCATCCAGGTGAAAGTGCCGGTAACCGATGCTGCTATTCCAGGGATTTGGGTATAGGTGGCATAGACGTGCGCGTTTTTGGTGGGCATGGGATCATCTTTCCGGTACCGGTAGGCTGCATGGGCTCCCAGGTACAGATAGGGGAGAGGGTGGTAATTTACCGTGAACCGCCATCCCTGCAACATCTTCTCATCCAGCAACCTGTCCAGAAAGTCCTTGTAGGACTCGTAGTAGATCAGGTTGTTCCGGGCGCTGTACGACAGGGACAGGGTAAGTGGACGGGCGAACCTGTAACGGATGTTTACATAGGTATTATACAGATTGAACACTGTTTGTTTGGTTCCCCCCACCAGCTGGTACAGATCCGCTTCTACCGAACCGAAGAACCAGAGGTTGCTGACAAGGGTATTAGAATGCTGGAAATAGACGAACCGGCGGTCGGTCTGCCCCTGATTCATCTGTTCGATATACGCCAGTGTATTTTGCATCCCACCGGTTGTGCCTTTGAAATCATGGGCCAGGTAGGCACCATACTGGAACAGTCCGGAATTGATGCTGTAGTCCTGGTAATCGGGACGGAACCCGGCGATGACCCCGGCGGACAGGGATCCGAACTTCTTCTCGAACTGCAGGCCGTCAATGGCCCCTACAGAGGAGAGTTTTGGATTGATCCTGCGTCCGGCGGTGAGGATCATGGACTCGCTGAATGCAAAGGAAGCTGAAAGGTTATAGATCTTCAACCCGTTGAACAGGTTATTTCTGATCTCATCCCACTGATTCAGAGTATGACTGAAGGTCGTGTAGGTCTCCACCGTCAGACCGCTTCCGCCTACGTTCCGGGCAGCCATTGAAAAGGTATACCGCAACCGTTCCCTGCTGTCCGACTGCTTGTTCTTCAGGTCAGTGTAAGAGGAAACGGTGAATCGTCCGTTAATCACCTGTTTCCTCGTTGCTTCACTCTTATCACCTGCTCCGGTTTCAGCTGTTAGTGAATCGGGTGCGAGTAGGGGTCTTTCATCTGGCAAAACTTCATTCACTTCAGTAAGTTCAGCGGGCTTAAGGTTCTTTGGCTTGCCTGATACCTGTTCAGATAATTTAAATTCCCTGTCCCCCAGGACTTCACATACACAGGATGTGGAGCTGTGGCTGATGATCACCAGCACCGGGACCTCCCCCTTGCTTCCCTGCATGAAGAGGGTATCCCCGTCAGCCAGCCCTTCGGTTGAATTGAACCTGACATAGATATGCTGGGAAGTGATATAGGTGACCGTCCCTTCCTGGGGACCCTGCCCCGAAGCAAGTGCTTTCAAAAGCAGCAGCAACAGGAGTACTATGGAGAAGCGCCTTCCCATCAATCTCCACCCCTCCCTGTTGGATGACAGTCCAGGCATGCCATGCTGTTGTAGGAATAATTACGTTCTTCCGAATGTTTGTTATCCATACTCGACTGACTGTGCTCGTGGCAGGTCAGGCAGGTGAAACTGCTATAATTGTTCGGGTCTTCGTGGCACTGGGTGCAGCTGTCCCATTCCCCACGGTGCGAGCCCGAATATATGGGGAAAAACTCACCATCATGAATGCGAAAATCAGCCGGTTTCCAGCCTGGCTGGGTGGTATGGCAGAGCATACAATCAGTGGAGAATCCCGATGCCTGGTGGGCAGGATTCGTCGTTGACAGGTAATCGTCCTGGTGACAGGCATAGCATTCAGTCGGGGTACCTGAGAAGTCACCAGGAGTATGACATCTGTTGCAATCCTGAATATCGTGTCCGCCGGTAAGCGGGAAGAACTGGTGCGAAAAACCTGCGCCGCTCCAGGAAAAAGCAGTAATGCTATGGCACTCCTCGCATGCCGTGCCCAGGTTCCCCTCCACATGATTGGGTTGTGTGGTTGCCTGGTATTCAGCCATGTGGCAGTCGATACACTCAACTCCCAGGGGCTCGAACCGAAGCGAAGAGGCTGATTGGTGGCAGCTGTTGCAATCGGCCGTCAAATGGGCCCCAAGTAAAGGGAAGCGCCCCTGCCGGTGAATGTCCGTAATATTGTTCACGATCCAGGAATGGGGAGTGTGGCACCTGCCACAGTCATTCCCAACAGTCTGTTCGTGCAGGTCTGTATGACACTGGTAGCACTCCGTTTGTGCTTCCGAGAATACCAGGGAGGTATGACATTGCCTGCAACCAACCTGCGCATGTTGTCCCACAAGGGGCATATCCGCGGTATTGTGATCATAGGAATAGACCTCCATGTCCAGTTCCCAGCCTTTGGCACTGTGACACTTGTTGCAGGGGATCTTGAAGTCATCCCCGTGCGGAGAATCGGTCTGCCGCGTCGCATGAACAAAGACGAACAAAAGGGCAGGCAGTATCAATGGCAGGATTCGCATGTGGTGGATATGGGTTTGTAACGTGTGTAGGTCAGCTCTCCTTCAATAACTTTCGGATGGCATTTGGCACAGGCAACGTCCTGGTGTTTACCGTCCAGCGGAAAAGCGGTGAGAGAATGGTTGAACAGCCCTGCCTTCCAGTCGAAGTAATCATGGCATTTCAGGCACGAGGTTCCGCTGGTCCCGAACTGCCGGTTGTGTACCTCCCGGTGGCATTCCAGGCAGTCTGTGGAGAGCTCGGAGAATTTCTGGACCGGGGGACCGGTTTCACTGGTATTTACATGACATGCCCGGCAGGTCTGTTTCCTGTGTTCTCCTTCCAGGCGGTAGCCTGTAAGCGTATGGTCGAAAGAGATGTCACTCCAGCGGGAGTCTTTATGGCAGACTGTGCACTGTTTGTCAGGGTAATACTTTGACTCCAGGACTGCAGCGTGAATGTCCTCATGGCAATCATTGCACCTGACGCCGATCTGCCTGAATTCCCAGCGGTCGCCTTTCCGGTGACAGTCGAAACAGGGAGTGGCCTCGTGGGCTCCGTCAAGGACAAACGGGGAATGGTTGTGTTGTTCGATGGTGAAAAGGGTGGGGGAGAATCCCTGTTCGTTATGGCACTCCGAGCAGTCGGGTACGGAGGATCCGGTAGCAAACTGTTTCCGGTGGTAATCCGTATGGCAGTCGGTGCAGCTGAAGTGCTTCAGAGTGCCCGAATACCCGTTCTTGTGGCAGGAGGTGCAGGAGACCGATTCGTGTTTTCCTTTCAGTGGAAATCCGGTGGCCGTATGGTTAAAGTTCCCGGTGTTCTTGATCTGGTGGAAGGAGACTTCGGAATGGCACTTGATGCAGTTTTGTCCGAACCGGTTCTCATGCACGTCCCGGTGGCAACCCACACAGCTTTCATGGGCAATCCCCCTGAACACCTGGATCTCCTTTCCATTCATGGTTGTATTCCGGTGGCATTTGGAACAATCCACTGTCTGGTGTTTTCCAAGAAGCCTGAAACTGGAGTTACTGTGGTTGAACCCGGGTGCCGGACGGAATTTGTCGTAACCATGGCAGGAGGTGCACTTCGCACCCAGCGTCCCCTGGTGGAAATCGTCATGGCAATCCGTACACTCCTGTCCGAGCCCCAGGAAAGTACCTGTCCGTTCCCTGAGATCCCCGTCCCCGATGAATTCTTTTTTATGGCACTGGCTGCAATCAACCCGGCCGTGGGATCCCTGAAGCGTATACCCTGTCAGGGAGTGATCAAACTGCTCCTGGTCGAATCGGATCAACTCAAAATTCCTGCCGTGGTGGTCGTTGTGGCACGAAGCACATTCCTTGCCTTTGACTTCGGTAGAAACATGATAGCCCATGTTGTCATCGATCCTGGATGCAATCTCCTTATGGCAGTCCAGGCACTTCTCGTTGGAAACCTGTTTCCGCAGGACGTGGCATTTGACGCAGTTGGTCATCCCTTCCAGGTGGGCATGGGCTTTTGCAAGGTCCCCCGGACTTAGCTGGGCAATGAGCGGTGCTGAAAGGAGGGCCGTGATCAGGGTCGTCAATGCCCGGGACAGTATGTAATGGATCTTTAGATTCAAAACATCGCAGTTTAGTTGTGCTTCATGATCGTTTCTCCGAACTTCTTTGTGATCTGTATACCTATCTTGTTCAGGAATTGGGTGGGTAGTTCTCCCCCGACAAAAATATATACCCGGTCATTTTGGAGACGTTGTTCCCCCGTTCCTCCATTTGACAGGAGCACCTGTTCCTTATCGATGCTCCTGAGATTTGTATTGAATTGCACATCCAGCCTGTGCTGATTCATGGCTTCCTGTATCTTTTCATTGTTCCTGGGTTTGATCCGGCTGAAGGTCTCTTTCCGGTAGGAAAGGACCACCTGGTTGTCTTCACAGAGCTGCAGAGCGGCCTCCACAGCCGAATCTCCGCCGCCAACGACCAGGATATGCTCACCATGGATCTGTTCGGGTTCCAGCAGCCTGTAGGCAACCTTTTCGGTTCCTTCTCCGGGAACGCTCAGTTTACGGGGAGTACCCCGGCGGCCGATGGCCAGCAGCACGTGTTTGGCCGTATACTCCTGACCGGTGGAGGCGCTGATCCGGAAATAATTCCCTTCCGGATGGATCCGCTCCACTTTGGCCTGCTCTATCACATGGATCTCCTCTTTAGTGAGCACGCTTTGCCAGAGATCCAGCAGTTCAGTCTTGCTCGTCTCCTGCATCTTCACCCGGCCGTGCAGTGGCAGTTCCATGGGAGAGGTCATGACGATCTTCTTACGTGGAAAATTATAGACAGTCCCCCCCAGTGAATCCTGTTCCAGGGTGAGGAAATTCAGCCCGTGTTTTTTTGCAGCCAGTGATCCCGAAATCCCTGCAGGACCTGCTCCCACGATGAGTAAATCATAATCAGCCTTGTGCGAACGGTCCAGTAACCTGGCTATATGATCCACTGCCTGCCTGCCCTGTTCCACCGCGTTCCGGATTAGACCCATTCCTCCCAATTCTCCAGCGATGGAGATCCCGGGGATGTTGGTTTCAAAATTCTGGTTCACGTGTGGCAGTTCCACGCCACGCTGTTCGGTACCGATCCGGAGAGAGATGGCATGTGTGGGACAGGCATGAAAACAGGCCCCGTGCCCGACACACTGGGATGCATTGATGGTGGTTGCTTTACCGGAAAGAATTCCCAGAATGTCCTTTTCAGGACAGGCCGTGATGCAGGCCCCTGTGGCAATGCAGTTGTTGGGGTCCACTACCGGGTGCAATGATACCGGTTCATGTGTTCCTGCTGCCTTGGCCTCAGATATTTTTTTCGCAGTCTTTCTGGATATCCGCCTCAGCCTGATGATATATATGGCGACCACCAGCAGGCACAACAGAAATACCGATCCGTAGATGATGATCTTTTCAAGCAGCAGTTCCATCGCATTAAATTATATAAAACTTACCTATGTCCTGACGGAAAAATGAAGATTTTATTTTTTATGAATACGGCCGGAGGTATGCTATAGTTGTCCTGATGACCTTTAAATCCCACTTATTTAAAATTCGTTTAAATAATTCACACAAAAGGAAATGCTGTAAGCAGGGGATCAGAAGATCCAGGTATAACCGAAGACCACGGATACAACTACGTGCACCAGCATGATAACCAGCATGACCAGTGCAAAAGGAAGGTGAGCCACATGCCAGTATTTGAACATGTTCTGCATCAGTTGAAGCCGGTCAATCCGGCGGTTCATGGAGATCTCACGCCGCACCAGCCTCATGATGCTCCTGCGTTCTCTGCTCCGCACCCCGCTCTTCCGGATGGCCTTTCTGGTAAGACGGATCCCCGTGCGGCTTCGGTAATACTTTTCCGTGGCCTCCACGATTTCCTTCAGGCTCTCTGTATCCAGCCCCTGCGTGGCCGAAAGCGTCTCATTCAGATCTCTTTTAAGGTTCCTTATCTCCATCAGGCTCATCTCACGTCCCTCGATGGTCCGCGGGATACGGATATAAATAAACCGGCCTGCCACCCCGCTCAGGACTACCGCCACCATACTCCAGAAGCTCACAGCCACCAGTCCACCCACTTTGAAAGATGTATGATAGAGTACCAGTACCGGTCCCAGTACGCAGAGGAAGATATGAAACTCCAGCCAGTGCCTGATTTGCCCCAGCCTGTGGAATGTCCGTACCCTTTTTCGCAACATATAAATGCTAACCCCTGCAATCATAAAGAGGGACCCGATGATCCCCAACCCGTGTCCCAGGACCCCGTTGGGTTTCAGTAACTGGTAGTCGTCGTGGTAGAAGCGGTCTTCCAGGGATGTACCGTAATAACTGTGACCCCGGTACCCGAGCCAGAAGGTCACTGCGACCACCATCAGGACCATGGTACCGATGTAAATTCTGTGGATGCTGGTTTTCATGATCAGCAAATATATAAGAATTGCTGAACAAGAAAACTGCCTCAACCTGAAAGATCAGAATTGTCAAATAGATTTTCAGTCTTACAGGAAATGGTTTTGGTGTAAGATCTGAGTAATCTTGAGCGGGATGGCTTCCTGGTGTTCTCCGTTCAGCAGGATGTGCTTAAGCTCTGTCAATTCCTTGGGATCATTATGACGAATAAGCTTTGCCAGCACATGGTGAGCCCCCTCTCTCAGGAAGAATGCATCCTGGTTATCAAAGATGGCCTTCAGTAGCGGCCGGATACATGCTCTTCCGATATGGATCAGGGTCTCGGCAGCGATCCAGCGAACATCTCCATCCACATCATCCAGAAGTTTTATTGCTACCGGAATGGAAGTCAGGTCACCCACATGCTTGATTATTTTTGTGGCCTCCTTCCTGATTACAGCAGATCTGGAGTTTGAAAGTGCATGCATGACCGGGAGAATCGCATCCCCTTCTTTTTCCAGCGTATGTTTTGCGGTGATATGTTCATGATAATTATCCAGGGAGACCAGGCGATCCAGAAGGCCTGTGGTTTGAGGATCAAATCCGTAGCTTCTCAGTTCATTTATTTCTTCTTTATATTTATTCATGACGGAGGTTTTTACTGGTTAAGAGAAATGCGTCGATGATCCACGATCTTATAGTACCAGACTTTCAAGAAATCGGTGATCACGAAAGCCGTAAGTGCATAGCCCCAGACAAATAAAGCCAGCGTCCATCCCATGGCTGGAAGAAGGAATCCGTAGACCACGATGAATGTGGCAATAATCTGTGTGATGATCACTGCTAAAAGCAGGCTTTTTGAAGGTTTCACTGACCAGAAATGTCCCCTGGTACGGGCAACAAATACTGTAAGATGCCCGGCGACTGAGAGCTTCAGATAGATAAATGACTGAAGGATCTCTTTGTCAAGGTGCAGCAGCTGCCTTCCTATAAAGAATATCCCGAACGAGCTGATAACACCAATGATACCAAGGACTGTGGAAATACCCAGGGTGGAACGCATATTCCACCTGTCGGGAGAAGGAGAAACCTTTACATTGTCAAAGGCAATGGTCATGATGGGAGCATCATTCAGAAGTGCCAGTAATACGATCATCAGCGCGGTAACCGGATAGAACTGGAAGGTAATGATGCTGACGGTGATAAACAGGATCACCCGGATGGTCTCCGCTATCCTGTATACTGAGTAGTTTCCCATACGCTGGAATATCTTTCGGCTCTCTTTGATGGCATCAATGATCACAGAAAGACCCGGTTTGGTCAGGACGATCGCGGCTGCCGATTTAGCAGCATCCGTAGCACCTGCTACGGCAATCCCTGCATCTGATTTTTTCAGTGCGGGTGCATCGTTTACCCCGTCACCGGTCATCCCGACAATATGTCCCCTGTCCTGCAGGGCTTCTACGATCTTATATTTATGTTCCGGGAACACCTGTGCAAAGCCGTTCACCTTTTCTATCCGTTCAACAAGGTCATCCTGGCCCAGGGATTTCAGTTCATCGGCAGTCATAAACTCTTTCCCCATTCCCACTTCGCCTGCAATTTGCTGCGCGATAGCTTTATGGTCCCCGGTGACCATCTTCACGTTCACTCCCATTTTCTGTGCCTGCTTGATGGTCAGGGCAGAATCTTCCCTGGGAGGATCATATAACGGAATGAGCCCAACATAATTCCAGCGATCCTCCGAATTCGACATGGCTACACCGAGTGCCCTGTACCCTTTGCCTGCAAAATCGTTAACGTGGCTGTCCACCTCTGTACCGATATGGTCAGATTTACCAGTTAGCTCCAGGATCATCTGGGGAGCCCCCTTGGCCACTTTTAACTGGTGATCCTCCGGACCCTGTAGCACAGCTTCCGTGCGCTTGGAAACTGGATCGAACGCTTTGAATTGTTTGGTGGTATAGGAACCGGTCTGTTCCCATAACCCCGGTTTCGCCTTAGTCATTTCAAGGATGGCGTTATCGATCACATCTTCATCTTCGGCATTCGAAGCCATAGATGCGTACAGCAGTACCTGGTCCCCAGTAAATGATCCGAACGGGACCACCTCGGCTACGGTTAGTTCGTTCTTTGTGATCGTCCCGGTTTTATCGGAACAGAGAATATCCATACCGGCCATCTCCTCTATGGAGGCCAGTTTGCTGACAATCGCCTCTTTCCGGGCCAGTACCGATGCCCCCACCGCCATGGTGACCGACAGAACGGCCGGAAGGGCTGCCGGAATTGCTGCAACCATAAGTACCAGTGCGAACTGGAACATTTCCATGAATCCCTCATGGCGGATCACCCCGACCGCCATGATCAGGATAACCAGGGCAAGGGCAAATACAATCAGGTAGTTGCCTATCTTAATGACCGCCTTCTGAAAATGGCTCGTGGTTTCGGCCTCTTCAACCAGTTTGGCCGTTCTCCCGAAGAAAGTATTCATACCTGTAGCAGCAACCAGCCCGTTCATCTCCCCCTGCCTGACTACGGAGCCTGAATAGGCCAGATCCCCGGGACTCTTTTCAACAGGCAGTGACTCACCTGTCAATGCCGATTCATCCACATTCAGGAATTCTCCAGAAATAAGTTTAATATCCGCAGGGACCACATCACCCAGCCTGACGCGGATGATATCTCCCGGAACAAGCTCATTGGCTTTGACCTTCTTCCACTTCTTATCCCGAAGCACCCTGGCGTTCAGGGCAAGCTTCTTTTTCAGCATTTCAATGGCATTGTCGGCCTTGTGCTCCTGCCAGAAACTGACAATGGCATTTAATAGCAACAGGGAAAGGATTATAAAGAAATCTTCCCAGTGCTTGATTATGGCAGAAATGATCGCAGCAATTTCTATCATCCAGGGAATGGGGGACCAAAAATTCTTCAGGAACTTGATCAACGGGTGGGCTTTTTTCTCAATGATCTCATTGGGCCCATATTCATCCAGGCGTTTCGTGACTTCCCCGCCAGCGAGGCCTGCCTCCGAGCTATTCAATTCGGAGAAGAGTTCTCCAACGCTTTTTTCTTTTAGTTCTTCTGGTTGTATGATTTTCATGGCTGCGTTATTTAATTATAGTATTGTTCAAACTCATTCATTCCGGGTCTTTTGCTTGTCCCTGTTGATCAGGAGGAGCTTCTGGTAAAAATCATCGAACAGGAACGGTTTTGCCAAAAAGTCACAGGCTCCTGAGGAGAGACAGGCCTCTATTTCGTCTGGAGAATCGAGGGCTGACATGATCAGGACGGGAGTCCCAATCCTGTTCTTTTTCAATTCCCGGCACACCAGACGTCCGTTCATCCCCGGCAACATCAGGTCCAGTATGATGACGTCGTAATGGTTTCTCAGTCCCAGGCTTTTCCCATCCAGGCCGTTAGAAGCCATGTCCACATGGTTTCCCTGATCCTCCAGTTCCATCTTTAAAAGGTGCGCCAATCCCTGGTCGTCATCTACTAAGAGTAATTGCATCACAGTTTATTTTAAACCCTGAACGAAAGTAGTGCTGGTTCCGGAAATAGTGATTAAATGCAGATTAAAGGGAGATTAAGAATCGATTAAGAGGGCTTTTCATGCAGGACGTAGCCAAAACCGGGAACCGTATGGATCAGTTTCGGGGAGAAATCCCTATCCATTTTTTTTCGAATCGCACTGATATGAACATCGATCACATTGGTCCCTGTATTGAAAGAAAAACCCCAGATCTCCTGGGCAATTTCTATCCGGTCGAATACTTTACCCTGATGGAGTGCCAATAGTTCCAGGATCTTGTATTCTGTTGCAGTCAGCCCGATCTCCTTTTCAGCGCGCCTGATTCTTTTACTGGTTGTATCCACTTCCAGATCAGCAATGCGCAGGAGAGGATCGGTGACCTCTTTCCTGTCTCTTCGGTGCAGTGCTTTGATCCGCGCGAGAAGTTCCGGGAATTCAAAAGGTTTACTTAAATAATCGTCAGCCCCCGTATCCAGGCCGGTCACCTTATCATAGGTTGAATCGAGTGATGTCAGCATCAGGATCGGTGTTTCCACCCGGTGGTGCCGTATCTTTTTACACAGTTCAAAGCCATTGATTCCCGGCAGCATGACATCGAGAACGATGATATCAAAGTCTCCCGTAGTGGCAATGCGTTCAGCCATTTCCCCATCATAAGCAACCGTAACCCGCATCTGCTGGTCTTCCAGGCCCAGCCTGACAAAGGAGGCCAATTGCTGGTCGTCATCTACCAGAAGGATTTTCATATTCAAATTTATAAAACCAGGCATTTCAAATCTACGATTTTTCCGACTAGGGAACCGAATGAATCCGTACCGGTTTTTGGATAGCAACTGAATGATTCCCTTTTATTACCTTTATGTAACAGAGATACTCTATGATCACAGCGTTTAAAAGGAGCAATTATCGCCTGTTGCTTACCATGATCCTGGTTTCCCTTCTGGTTACCACAGTTGCGATTCTTGTGATCTACTATGCTACCCTGGAGAACAAAAAGGAGTACCTGAGAGAATTATCTGAAAATGAGTACCGAATTCTCATATCCAATTTTGAGGAGACCGGGGACAGCGAGCAGGTACTCGAAAAGATCGGGAAACAGGAGTCCCGCCATCCGGGCCTGGGAGAAACAGGTGAATTCCTGGTGTCAGAGCGGAAGGGTGATTCAATCAGGTTGCTCTATTACGACGGGATCCATTCCAGTGGGCGGCCGCTTGTCTTTCCGGCAGATACTTCAAAAGGAGAAGCCTCCGGGTACGCAGCTTTAGGGAAGAGCGGTTTTATGAAGGGATTGGATTACAGGGGAAATAAAGTTCTGGCTTACGCAGAATACATTGATGAACTCAATTGGGGAATTGTCACAAAGGTCAATTACAACGCGATTACCGAGCCCTTTCTGGAGGCGAGCCTGTTAGCCCTGATATCATCCCTGGTACTTGTGCTGATCGGGATCTATTTTTTCAAGCGTTTTTCTGATCCCCTGTTTGAACGCATCCGGGATAGCGAGAAAAAGTATCACATGCTTTTTGAACTGATCCCCTCCGGGATCACTATTGCCAATGTCAGGGGTGAAATACTGGAAAGCAATCTGGAGTCGGAGCGGTTACTCGGTATTCCCAGGGACCGGCATACCAATATGCGAATCGATAGCGAGGAGTGGAAGATTGTCCGGCTCGATCATTCTCCCATGCCGGCATCTGAATATGCGAGTACGAAAGCCCTCCACGAAAACCGGGTGATTGCCAATGTGGAGATGGGGATCGTCAAGGAGGATGAGAAGGTTACCTGGCTGAATGTATCGGCAGCTCCATTTCCGATCCGCGATCTGGGACTCATTGTAGTTTATACGGATATTACCCGCAGGGTGGAAGCCGAGATGAAACTGAAGGCACACGATGCTCAGATGGAAGATATGGTGCGTGAATTGAATATTCTAAATGATACAAAGGATAAGTTTTTCAGCATCATTGCACATGATCTGAAGAATCCGTTTGGAAGTCTGCTCGGTGCTTCGGAATACCTGTACCATGAGATTGATAAACACGATATCCAGAAAGCCCGAAAACTCAGCAGGATACTTTATGATTCCTCAAGAAATGCTTACGATATACTTTCTAATCTCCTGAACTGGTCAAGGTCCCAGTCAGGCAGCCTGGATTTCAATCCAAGGAGGTTGAATTTGCATGAGATCGTGGATAAAAATATAAAACTTGCTGCGCTCCAGGCTGTCGAGAAAGATATCGATATCGAGGTAAGACTGCAGGAAGATTTTAAATGTACCGCCGATCCCGATATGTTGAATACCATTCTGAGGAATCTGCTAAGCAATGCGCTGAAGTTTACACCTGGTGGAGGAAAAGTGGTCATCGATGCCAGCCGGAAAGGTGGCGAAGTAGTGGTCTTTGTAAAGGATACCGGTACCGGGATGGGAAAGGAGGATCTGGACAAGTTGTTCAGAATCGATGTAAAACATATATCCGTAGGTACAAACAATGAAAGAGGGACAGGGTTGGGATTGATTCTTTGCAAGGAATTCATCCAGCATCACAGAGGAAGTATCTGGGTTGAAAGCAGTCCGAATAAAGGCAGCACCTTTTATTTTTCAATCCCTGACCGCCTGGAGTGAACCTGGCTACCCGGCTTCAGCTGCTACTTGGGCGCAACGCAAAATCAATGAAATAAAAACCAGATCTGCGTTGTGAAGAAGGTAACTATCAGTCCTAAAGCAATAGGTAAGAAAGTTGAAACCAACGTCCATTTAGCGCTCTTTGTTTCTTTGTAAATAGTTATGATGGTCGTTGAACAGGGATTATGCAACAAGCTAAACAGCATTAAGTTGATACCTGTCAGTAAGGTCCATCCTCCGGCGTGCAATACATTTGCTGTATCGGCAACGGAATCCAGTTCAAACATAACTCCTGAACCTGCTCCAACTCCGGAAAGATTTGTGCTTAAAACCGTTAACATTAATACAGTTGGTATCACAATCTCATTTGCCGGTATAGCAATGATATACGCCAGAAGGATAACTCCGTTCAAACCAAATACCAGGGCGAACGGATTGGACCACTGTATAAAATGTTCAGCAAGGCTCAAATCGCCAATATGGATATTTGCCACGAGCCAGATAACCACACCGGCAGGTACGGCAAAGACTACTGCACGCGTAAGTACAATGATGGTACGGTCGATCAGCGAAGTGTATAAAGTTTGCAGAATACGCGGTGGACGATAGGGTGGGAGCTCCAGACTAAATGATGAGGCTTCGCCCTTTAATACCGATCTGCTCAATCCCCAGGATACCACCAGGCTGAAAAAAATCCCCAACAAAGCTATTCCAACAACTGAACCAGCTGATACAATCCCAGCCAGGCCCGGCGAAACAAGTCCTCCGATAAAAATGGTAGCGATCAGAATCTGGGTTGGCCAGCGTCCGTTGCACAGCGAGAAATTATTCGTGATTATGGCGATTAACCGCTCCCTGGGACTGTCAATCACCCTTGCTGCAACTACCCCGGCAGCATTACAGCCAAACCCCATACTCATGGTCAAAGCCTGCTTGCCATGCGCCCCTGCTTTACGGAAAAGACTATCCATATTAAAAGCGACCCTGGGGAGGTATCCCAGGTCTTCGAGTAAAGTAAAGATTGGGAAAAAGATCGCCATAGGGGGCAGCATTACAGCAATGACCCACGCCATTGATAAATACGCTCCGTCAATGAGCACACCACTGAGCCACCAGGGCATATTTATCGAAGCTGCCAGGTTTTTCAATAAAGGATGAATCTTATCGATCAATAACGAAGACAATAAGCCCGATGGATAATTCGCGCCGGCAACTGTCAACCAGAATACAATCGCCAGCACAAGGAACATCAGGGGAAATCCCAACCACCTGCTGGTTACAATCTTATCAATTTTCAAATCGAAACTGTAAGCTTGTTTTTCACCTATTTGTTTTACCGATTTATTAGCGATTCGGGATGCATCCTCATATATGGATTCAATTATGGAATCGTGAAAATCAGTGCCCAGATCCCACCTGGCCGCATTTGCTACTGATATTATTTCTTCGCCTTTAATCGATTTTATAACCGTATCTTCCATTGCGCCCTGACTAATTTTGAATGGTTAAATCTTCTTCATGCAAACTCCCGATCTCACCCGAACGAACCGCTTCAATAATACTGTTATCGCCTTCGAGCAGGCGGGTAGCCACCCAATTCACGTTTGGAAGTCCCGGATAGGTTTCCAGGATTTTTCCGGCCAGGGTTTCAATGGCATGGTTGAGTTTCTTGGAATTACTCTTTATTTTAGGTGGTTTGCACTTGTATTTACCGCTGGCTACTGCTTCAATTGCCTGCAGCAGTTCATCCATTCCCTGTTTTCTGCGAGCCGAAGCCGGTATAACCGGAATTCCCAGCTCTTTTGAAAGTGCGCGTATATCGATCTCCAGGTTGTTTCGTTTGGCTTCATCCATCAAATTAAGACATAGAACAGCCCTGTCGGTAAGTTCCAATATTTGCAGTACCAGATTGAGGTTTCGTTCCAATCGCGTTGCATCCACTACGATCACTGTTACATCGGGCTGCCCGAACAGGATGAAATCACGTGCTACTTCTTCGTCGGTACTTGTAGATAGGAGGGAATAGGTTCCGGGTAGATCCACCACTTTGTACCTTTTATCGTCATAAATATATCCGCCTTCTGCCCTCGAAACCGTTTTTCCCGGCCAGTTACCCGTATGCTGATGCAATCCGGTTAGGTTATTAAAAACTGTGCTCTTCCCGGTATTTGGATTCCCTGCCATTGTAATTACATAATCTACATTTTCGAGATTTAATCCAAGCTTGACGAGGTTAGCCGTGTTATGGGCGGGACAATCCGCGCAATTATTTGGTATACTCATGTTTTTCTAATTTTCCCGGTTAATAAATACATAGTCTGCCTGTTGTTTCCGGATACCTATAGTCGTACCCATTACCCTGTATCCCATGGGGTCGCCTGAAGCACTTTTCATTACTACTGAAATATGGCTTCCCGGCACGATACCCAGATCCATCAATCGCCTGCGTTGTTGGCCCCTGCAATTGGGAGATATACCCAATACACGGGCTTGTTCGCCAACCGTCAGGGAAGATAGCAAATCGTGTTTCGGCGATTGAGCCACTTCGACGGATACTTTCTCCACAGTAATATAGCCGGCGAACAGAGGTGTTAAAATGCACTCGTCCCCATCGGCTACAAAGGTGATTTTCTTATCAGTTACATCAGTAACATACACCTGCATGCCCGGATATAAACCGAGTACAACCAGCTGCTCGTAAATGCTTTTGGGTTCATCTTCCAGGTGAATGATGCGTCCCATATCACCTTCCTGCATGGTGTTTAGACTTACTCCCCTCGATTTGGGCAGTTCGCCCTCTGCTGTTGGAATAGGGTCACCATGCGGGTCGTATACCGGATTACCCATTTGTGCAGCAAGTTTTTCGGTCTCTTCTTCCGTAACCAGGTGCTCGATACGATCAGCTTCATAATGCCAGTCGGCCGGTGCTATACTTGTCTGGTCCGCCAGGTAACGTTCCCATATTCTGTGGATCCTTACAATTCGCAAGGCATAGGAGCGTCCGGCATCGGTTAAAGCTATGGATTGATTGCTCATGATAACCAATTCCAATGCAGTCAGTCGATCTATCAGTCTGCCTGCCTTATCCATGGAAATATTCAGATGCCCGGCAAGACTGTTGATTTCGCATCTGGCTTTGTTATATTCACAATCGAATATGAACTTTAAGGCATCTTCCAGTAACGCCCTTTTATTATTTCGGACGAGTTTTGCAATTAAAGCCAGTCCACCTTTCTTAGGCCATAAGATCCATAAGAACAGGATAATAAACCCCAGTCCGATCAGGAGTGTAATTCCCGGTTGTATTTGTAAAAAGGTCAACCTCATTTCTAATTTGAATATTTTCTTTAATAATTAATCTACTTGTCTGACATAAATAACATTGGTAAACTCCTTGTTAAGAAGAATTTTATTTTGATCGATCTTTATTTCAGTCATCTTATTTGAGTCATACTGTTTCTCAACCCAAATATTTGAACCAATAGCAATATGATTGGAGGTGCAGAAATCAAAGAAATCCTTATCAGAATTGAACAACCTTGATATTTCATACATAAATCCGGCATTTGCTTCCGACAGCAGCAATTGAGAACTATCCGTTTCAATTTTCCCATTCAAACCCGGAATAGGGTCTCCGTGCGGATCGGTAGTGGGATTGCCGAGATACCTGTTAATTTCATCAGCAAGAAAGTCGGAGGTAAGGTGCTCCAGATGCTCGGCCTCCATGTGAATTTCATGCAGTGACAGGTTGAGCGTTTTATATAAAAACGATTCCCATAATCTGTGCTTGCGGATTACATTCAAGGCCAGCAGTTTACCGGATGCTGTCAGGGTCAAAGGTTTGTATTTAGTATAATGGACTAATTTCTTAATGGCCAGTTTTCGTGCCATATCTGTGGCTGCAGCATTTGTAATATTTAACAACCCCGCAATGGTACTGAGCCTGGTATCCGCTCCTGAAAGTCTGCTCTGCTTATAAATTGCCTTTATAAAATTTTCAATCGAAGCCGTCATTTAAAGTAGTTTTAATATAATTATTAAGCTTACTTAAATATATAGACAAATATACTTTAAAAAAGTTTAATAAAGTAAATATTTGGGACGAAAGGTAGGCAGGGGGAAGGGCCGGGGCTTCAAAGCATTACTGGTTTTCTTTATATAGTTCAGTATCAATAAGGTCAATAAGTCTTTCCTATACAGAGATGGCATATTCCAGACGGTTTTCATGCCGGTTGTTAGCCATAAGGGCAATAATGATCCCGATAACAACAATAACAATCTCTCCAATCACATATGAAATATACCTGAGAAACTTATTTTCGTTTTCCTTCAGCAATTGTTGCCTGATTTTTCGAAAGAATCTCGCCATATTTTATCCTCTTATATAAATCTCATATACTGTTTAACCAAACTTACATTTTCCAGTGTGGTCAGCATTTCCAGGAGCTTGAATGCAACATCTAAGCCGGTTGAAGGTCCGGTGGATGTGATGATATTTTTATCAATTACAATGCTCTCATTCAGGACTTTTGCGCCAAAATCAGCAAGTTGCTTCCTTCTTACCCCATCCAATAGATCATAGGTAGTAGCATTCCTTCCATTTAAGACTCCAGACTTACCTACTGGTAGTGCAGCTACGCAAACAGAAGCGATGATCTTTCCCTGCTCATTAAACTTACGAATCAATTTCAGGAACCTTTCATCAAAAGCATCCTCGTAAAATCCTGCATTTTCAAAGCCGCCGGGTATTGCCAGTGCATCAAAGTCACTGACATTTAAAGATTCAAACTCAATCTGAGGCCTTACTATCAGATTCCAGGTACAATTTATCTCTGCACGCAACCCGGTGGTGATCAGATCAACAGGTTCATTCCCATAAATCCTGCTCCAGCCAATCACATCCGTAAAAACACTGGCTTCATATTCTTCAAATCCTTGCGCAAGGAACAGCAGTACTTTCTTATTTTTCATATCAAATAGATTGTTAACGAAATTTAATTGCTTACCTGACTTCTACCTTTTCGGAGTGAATATACTTAGATCCCACTCCTTATACCAGTGAAGTTCCATTTCACCATTCCCGGTGATGGTAATCGGAAGGAATACGTATTGGGATTCGGGACTACCGCGGCCATTCCACCGGTCACCCATATACAGATAGGCATCCGCATAGCCTGGGATTTTAAATATGAAGCAGGGTTGGGAATTGAACGAATTATTGCCGGCGTCACCAATAAAAGGTGTGCCCTGACTGGTATACGGCCCCATAATATCTGCAGATATGTAATAGGTTGCAGGATTTGGAGTCCACCCTGTACAGCCACTGGTGAGCAGATAATAAGTACCATCTTTCTTAAGAATGCCCGGTCCTTCGCAGTGAGCTTCTATGTCCACATCATTGGTGGTTGCGCTGAAGTAGTCATCCGATAATTCCACCATTCGAATGGTGCGGTTAACATGATCGGCTGCATAACCGATGTACGCTTTTTGGGTTTCGGGATCGATATACAGCCCAATATCACGCGATTCGTGCCCGTTGGGACGATAGTGGTCCTGCAAAATGAACGGACCGAGGGGGTTGTCGCTGACAGCAACCCCAAGCTCTGCAATGCTATACCTGTTTCCATCATAATGGAACCACATAACGTACCGATGATTCTTTTCATCATAGATCACTTTTGGACGCTCAAAAACCTGGATATCACCTTTTTCTATTACAACACCCTCATTCTTCCAATTATAAAGGTCTTTTGAAGAATAACAGGATGCACCCCTGGGTTCTCCCCGGTGTTCGCCGTACCAGTAAAAAGTTTCCAGGGAATCGATATAGATGATGTTTCCGCCATGACAGTCAATATGTACGCCATCATCTGCTATCCAGTCAACTCCAGGCCTGAATGAAGTGAAATGGGTTGGTTGTTGAGAAAAAACAGGCCCGGTCAATAAGAACAAGCACAAACTGAATACCATCCGTTTAACCAGGTCCCAATAAATTGAATTTTCAACATTTACCTTCATACTGTATTATTTATCTTCATTTATGCTGGCATATGACACATTGTTATTGTGTATTATTCTTTATTATTAAAAGATTTATCGGGATAGGCAGGAACCTCAGGAACCTCCCTGGGATCCTCTGCAATCAACTTCTTTAGTAGCTCTATCGCAGCAGTCAGCTGGGCATCATCTCCATCAAAGGTTGCATGCGGCAGGTTATCCACGACAATGTCCGGTTCAAAACCGTGTCCCTCGATAAGCCACTTGCCATCTTTCCCATAAACCCCCATCATAGGGGCTCTGGCAATCCCTCCGTCACTCAGGGTATTACTCCCACTGAGCCATATTTCGCCTCCCCAGGTCCTTGTGCCTATGGAAGTTCCCAGTTTCAGCCTTTTGAATCCTTCAGCAAAAGCTTCTCCATCGGAGGCTGTATTCTCATCCACCAGGATCACGATATGTCCGCGGAAAGCGTACTGCATGTTCCAGGTCACCTGTCCCGACCTGCTCTTCCAGTACATCCAGTCTTTCCTCAACAATTTCTCCAGGATGAAACTTTCAATATTGCCACCCTGGTTGTGGCGTACATCAATAATTAACCCGGGCCGGTCAAAAACAGGGTAAAACTCCTTATACCACTGATCTATATCATTAGGTCCCATGGCCTGAAGGTGGACATACCCCACCTTGTTCTCTGTCTGGCGTTCGACTTCCCGACGCCGGGAGTACTCCCAGTCACGATAACGAAGACTCCTTGTGTTTTCACTGGGTACTACAATGAGATCCCGCTCGGTGGAATTGCGTTTGATACCAAGACGTACCTGTTTGCCCTCCTGATATCTGATTAGCTCGCCAATATCCAGTGCAGATAAAGCTGGTTTGCCATTGACCCTGGTGATAACATCCCCAATTGCAATATCCAGGTAGGGGTCATCAAGCGGAGATCGCTCTTCAGGGTAATCCGGATCTGCCCTGTAGATGTATTCGATCCTGTACCCGCCCTGATCCTCGTCCCTTCTGAACCTGGCTCCAAGACTGGCCACCGGAATATCCAGCTCATCTTCCCTCACATCCCCGCCACGTACACTGGTATGCAGGGCGGCAAGTTCCCCCACGAATCTGCCAATCAGGTCCGAAAGTTCGTTCCTGGTGGTTACACGATTGGTTAAGGGAAAGTACTTATCATACATGGCCTGCCAGTTTACACCATGCATGTTCTTATCATAAAAATAATCGCGTTCCATCCGCCAGGCATCCGTAAAGATCTGCTGCCAGTCTTCCCGCGGTTCAATCGAAAAATGCCAGCCGCTCAGATCAATTTTGTCATCATTTAGTTTGCTTACTTTACTCGTGCCGGCATCGATCATATAGAAATCGTTTCTCTTTCGGACAAGTATTTTTTCTCCATTATCAGTCAGTTCGAAATCCCTGACATCCTCAACAATGGTAGTCAGGTTTGCAGAATCGTTGCTTATTTTAACTGCTGCAAGGTGCGTCTTGGAATTGAGCCCTGTTTCACTATTCATCAGGTAAACAGCTTTATCAGTCACTCCCAGTTTCCGGTAATTCCCTGCATCAATGGGCACTTCAGTAATGCGTTCAGCAATTCCTTCCTTATCCACGATGACCTGAACGCTTTCTTTCTTGTCATCCTCTTTCTCCGATTTAGCCTTTGATGGTTCCTCTTTTTTGCTGAACAGCTCATCAGGATGGCGAAATGGGGACCTCCTGCCTTTTTCCAGAGAAATGAGGAATAGTTTTTCCTTGGCATCAAAATAGGGTTCCGGTTGTCTGGATCCCCAGGGCGAGCCAACCAGGGTCGTAAAGCTTCTGTCAGACAGGAAATAAATAAATTTGCCATCCGGGCTCCACACCGGGTATCTGCTGTTTGCCCTGTCGGTGGTGATCGGGAAGGCCTCACGGGTAGTCACGTTGTATAGATGTATTTGAAGCATTGTATTGGTGGCACTCTGAACAAAGGCGATCCATTTGCTGTCGGGAGACCAGGAATAGGTGCCAAGACTTTCCTGGTTGGTCTGGATTTTACTGCTCTGTCCCGTTCCCAGATTGAGGAGGAACAGGTTTTGTTCAAGATCGGTGTAGGCCAACCATTTACCATCAGGGGAGGGGACCCCTGAAAATCTTAATACCCTGCCATCGCTGGTGATTGATTTCTGAGGTCCGATTCCATTGGATGGCATACTTATGAACTCAAACTCTTTGGTTTCATCCGACAGTACAAGGATACTTTTTCCATCGGAAGAAAACAGGGCATCCCGGTACCTGACATCCTTCTTATCGGTAAATGCCACCAGACGGCCCTCTTTTGCAGGAACCACGAATACCCTGCCCCTGGCAGTGATGACGATACGGTCACCCTTATCATCGGGTATTACCGAAGTGATATATCTGGATGGATTCTCGACCCAATTCTCCCTTAACTGATCAAGGTCCGAATGAAGCGAAATATTGATTTTGACCGACGTGTTTGCCTCAATGTTATAGTGCCACAGATCGGCCCCCAGCTGGTACACTATGTTTCCGTCTGAGATCCCTGCTGAACGGATATCAAACCCGGTATGGTGTGTTTGCTGCTTCAGATCTTCGCCATCTTCCGTAATCGACCAGATGTTCATGATCCCGTCCCGGTCCGTAATGAAATATATCCTGTGGTTATACCACATGGGGTGGTGACTTTCGCCGGCATAATCAGTGGTCAGTTTAATGGCTTCGGGACTTCCGTAGGTATATTTCCAGATTTGCCGGGCGGTCCCGCCCTTATACCTTTTGGTCACATTTCCATGATAGGAGGGTCGTACAAAATAAACCGTGGTACCTTCCTCATCGAAAGAAGCTTCACTTGCCTGGCTTAATGGTATTCTGTTTTTCTGTCTGGTAACGGGATTGATTGTAACAAGTTGCAGGTTGGGCAGCGTTGAATATGCAGCTGTATGATAAACCAACTCTCCATCCGGGGTCCAGGTATCAGCGATAGAAGCATCACTTTCATAGGTCCATCTGGTGGGCAGACCTCCTGTTAACGGAATGGTATATATCTCAGTCGGACCTTCGTAACTCGCAGAGTACAGGATGGTCTTCCCGTCCGGAGAGAACCTGGGATAAATTTCATCTTCCAGGTGAGTGGTTAATCTCTGGGCCAGGCCTCCGGAAAGCGGAACTGTCCAGAGATCTCCCTCTGCCGCAAAGACGACATTGTTTCCATGTACATCAGGATATCTGTAATACCCTTCGAAACCTTGAGAATAGGCTGGGAAATTTCCAATAAGGATCAACAATAGTAATGCTGTAGTAAATAAGCCGGTCTGCTTCCTGGTTGAGCTCATGATAAAGAATTTGGAAAAGGTGTATGTAATGATCTTCAAATAAATAAATACATTTCTAAGATAATACCTAAAATATTAATTGGAATAATTCATTGCATTATCTGTTGGTATCTGGATTTTCAATAAGTGAATTTGAAACATATCGACCAAACGAGCCAATTTTATAGGTTAAGCTTTTTAAAAATCTCAGGCATTGTTTCTTCATCTATTGCTTCCATCTCAATGAGACGTAATGATTTGACCATTTTAAGAGTTGTTGTTTTATAATGTATAAAATGTGGCGTCTGCAAATGCGATTCGTAAGCAGCTTTACTGGCATAAACTTCTAGAAGCCTGATTTCTGCCGGATTCTCTTTTTGAAACATGGGATATATACAAATCACACCCGATTCTAATCGAATGGAAGCCTCGGATTCTTCTTTTAGAGTAGAAATGTATTCTTTGATGTAAACAGGATCAATTTCAATTTCTGCTACTCTAATCATCATGTCTTCGTATTTAATATTCTCTTTATTTTGGCTCGTATCACTACATGAATTAACAGATAGGATTATTACACAAACTAAAATTTCAATTTTCAAATATTTCATGTCGAGTTCATTTTTTCTTGCTTGCTGCAAAGAGTTGGTGTAAACGCCGGAAAGCTGGCCGTGGCTTCTGCCATTACTGCAAAAGGCGTGACAGGCAATTTGGAGTTTACACTATGTAAGATGTAGATTTTTTTTTAATTGTTTTGAGTAGCTATCTCGATTGATCCTTTGGCAGAGGAAGATTCATTTTCTGAACAATAGCAATGAACGTGGGATTGTCGAATAGGGGATCACACAGATACGCATGTGTAGGAATATATGGTATGTTTGGGCTGTGCATTTCAAATCCCTTCTCAATCCAATCCATGGCTTTATCCAGTTGATCCACCATAATATATCTGATTGCTATTTCAACGGGATCAACGAATTCATTTTTAGCTATTTCCTCCTCCTGGCGCAACACTTCCTCATATGCAGGAACAAAACCCTGTTCCCCGAATATTCTTTCAACCTTTTCCATGTCAACTTTCCGTGCTGGCAGAATATATTTCGCTGCCTTCATTACTTTATTGTACTCCCCGTAAATATATGCTGCCGTTTCAATACAATTATTAGCAAGATAGTGTCCAGGATCCTTAGCCGTTACTTTTTCTGCAATAGCCAGAGCATCCTCGCAATCTCCCACGGCCATTAATGCTGCAGCATACTGTATCTCAACAAGTGGATTTAATGGATCCAGGCTGATACCGATCTGGCCCTGCATCCGTGCCTCATTGGGCCGCTGCAGAGTAGCTAATAATTGGGCATATGTGACCCTTGCTATGGCGTTGCTGGGGTTAAGGGCCAGGGCTTTCATGTATTCCTGATCAGCTTTTTCCCAGTCCCATTCTGTGAGATAGGCAATAAGTCCACTCAGGAAACGGGCATCAGCATTTTCGGGATCCAGTTCGAGTGCTTTAATCAGGTTCTCAAAGATTTTCGGTCCGGCAATATCCGGTGATTCGAAGCCCATTTGGGCTATGGCTGCCCAGACAGCTGTCAATCCTGCATAAAGGGGTGCCCAATCGGGGTCCTTCTCAAGTGCAAGGTTTAAATATTCTCTTGCTTTAAAAAGCGATTCTTTACTCGCGTCATCAATATAATAATAACCCATCAAGTAGGCATCAAAGGCATCCCTGTCTACGGTCATTGATCTGGCAAGCAACCGCTCCTCCTCCGGGGTCAGTTGAACCTTTACCTCATTGGCAATTCTTTTAGTTATCCTGTTGTAGAGGTTCAGTATCTGTCGTTTGTCCTCATTGTAATCGGCACTCCAGATCTGTTTTTCATCCCCATTGGTGTTAACCAGCCTGCATTGCATGCAAACGCTGTCACCCAGGCACATTATCGTGGTTTCCACAACTCCGTCGACATTAAGTTCCCTGGCGATTTCCTTGGCAGACTTGCCAGCTCCCCTGTAAATGTTTGAAGAGGTGTTTCCAATGACCCTCAATCCACTGATCTGACCTATATCCCCGATCAACAAAGCATGCATACTGGAAATCATATTCTTCAGCTGATCGTCCCCGGTAAAGTTCTCAAAAGGAAGTATTACAAGTGACTGAATATCACCAGCCCGTAACTGATTGCCTCCACCCACAATATTGAGTGTAGCCAATCCAACAATCACTACAAAACTGGTGTAAGTTGCAATTTTCCAGGCATTGGGGACCGCTTGTTTTTCTCCTTCTTTATACTCTTCGATTGGCCTGGTTTTTTCGAAGCCCTCCGAGGTCAGATCATATAGCCAGGATAGTATTGACACCAGCGGGAATCCAATAGCCAATACGATCACCAAGATGATAAGTAAGTTGGGTGGAAGGTGCAACGGCTCGGCAAGGTTGTTGATTAGTTCGATGATGACAAATGCTGAAGAGGCATAGACCGTGATGACATGCACGACCCTCCGTCTTTTTAACTCCTGCCATAAACGGGACAATTAGTTTGGGGTAGTGGGCATTGCTATAAGGTTGAATACAGCAAGTTACTACTATCTTAAGATCAAGTCAATAGGGACAATCTGATATATTGCAGCCAGCGTTTGATGTATGCGCCGTCTCCGGAATCGTGCCTTATCAAGGCACAATATGCTATATAATGGTTGCACTCCTTAAGCTCCAACAGTCCCTGTCTTCACTTTACCTGCTCGCTTGTAATTGGCAATGATCACTCCGCTTGGTGTACCGATACACTCGATTAATGTAAATGCTGCCGGGATCACTCCATAATCAAACAAATTTTTTCCTTTACCAAGAGTTAATGGGTGAATCTTAAGCCTGAGCTCATCCACCAGGTCATTCTTAAAAAGCAGTTGAATGAGCTTACCGCTGCCCCAAACCTGGAGGTCAGGGCCATTAGAATTTTTGAGCTTCTTAATATCTGCAACGTTTTTGAGGAATACCGAGTTTTTCCACTCAGACTTGTTCATGGTCTTTGACAGGACGTATTTTGTGCCATTGTTGATACCTGGCCAGAAGTCTGCGTGTTCAGGCCAGTAGCCGGCCCAGATCTCAAATGTTTTTCTGCCCAAAAGATAATCTGCAGGTTTCAGCTCGTTTTCTACCACCTTATCATAAACATCGTCACCATACGGCGCAACCCAACCACCATATTTGAAACCACCTGCTCGATCTTCTTCAGGCCCGCCAGGCCCCTGCATTACTCCATCCATTGTAATCATGGATAAGACGATTATTTTTCTCATTGCTATTTGGTTTAAATTTTTGCTTGTTCTAATGGGTCTCAGCTAACATTTCAAAGCACTTCCTTATTCAATCTTCAGGTCGTATTTTTTGCCCAACTATTGATTTTTTATGCTTATGAAGATGTTTCACAACAAAGGATGCATCTCTGCCAACTCCTCCTACAAGTCCTGATGTCAATCCAAATTGAAATATTATACCAATAAAATAAAGTCCTTCTGAATCCTTGGAAATACCACGATTGGTTTCAGGCCATCCAGAATAATTATTAGAGTCAATTTTTATCCAGGAAAAGTCGGGTCTATATCCGGTTGCCCAGACAATCGAGTCGACAGCAACAGTGCGGTCATCTTCCAGCAGCGGCAATCCATTTTGTGTCCCTTTTAGCCGGGGTAAATGTTCAACTTTGGCATTTTTAACATCATCCATTGAGACACTTATCAATGGTCCGCCACTATGGAGTAATTTATTCCTGACTTTGCGGCCAATCGGGGTGTTTGTTGTCAATACGTTGTGAATGAACCACCAATAAATGCTTCCTGCATATCGGAAAAGAAAATCCGGTATTTGAAGGGTTGGTTTTCCGGAAAGCATGGTTGTCCGGCTATTTGAAAGTTCAATGGCTATTTCTACGCCTGATGTTCCCGCTCCCACAACTAATGTATTTAACGACGGGATTTGCAATGGGTTTTTATATTCTGAAGAATGAATCTGGACTATTTTCTTATCAATTTGGCCGGCAAATGCAGGAATATTGGCTATGGGATTTGTCCCCGTAGAAATTATAACATGATCTGAAAACAGAGTGCCCTTGGAAGTAATTATCTCAAAACCTTCCGAAGTTTTGCGCAATTCAATAACCTTGGTATTTAATTCAACTGGCAATGAAAATTTCGTTGTATAGTCAGAAAGATAATTCGCCATATCTTCCTTTGTTGGTAAAGTGCCCCGAATTGCGGGGAAAGGGTAACCCGGCAGACCATCATGCTGCGATGGTGTAAAAAGTCTCAGCGTATCCCATCTTTGTCTCCATGAGTTCCCAACCGTTGGTCCCTGATCAAGTATGATAAAATCTTCATCTAATTTTCTTAAAAAGTATCCGGCTGCAAGCCCAGCCTGTCCAGCGCCGATAACAACCGTACTGAATTGTTCTTTTATCATTTTTGTTAATTGTTAAGTAATGGTCTAAAAGGTAAGATTACCTTATCAGACTCCTGTATTAACAATCAACAAGCATAAAGGTTATTGCGGAGTTTCATTAAGTACAAAGGCATGACAAACAACGGTTTGTCTATGATTCCGGCATGGAGCCAGCCAAGGGATGTGTCCTGAAAGAAATCAACGGGAATTTGCTGATTAATTTTCAATGTAACTGATAACCCACGCTGAATTATAGATGTTACTGGCTACCGTTTTTTATACATTATCCAGTTCTCAATGTCTTTCAGCAACTCTCCTGATGTTCCTTCGTAAGAGTGGCCGGATTGATAAATCTTGCATTCTACCTGTATCTTTTTATTGTCTTTCAGCTTTCTATAAATTGGCAATATATAATTCTCCATACTTACCGTCTTGTCATCAAGCCCGCCAGTCATAAAAAGATCAACGTTTGAAAGGTTATCCGTCTGGTTGAGAATTTAAAAATAATCCTGTTTGTTAATCAATTCCTGGATAGGATCTTCATATTCAAAGTTCACAGGTCCTTTAGGTTTCTTTATTGATTGAAAAAAATCTGAGTACCCATTTCTTAAATCTTGATTGGATTTCATCAGATCACAGAGAATTCCCAAATCCCCTCCTGAAATACTTAGCACCCTTTTGATTTCAGGATGATGGATTGAATATAACATCGTCATGTGCCCGCCATAGCTATAACCACCCAAAATGATTTTTGAAGTATCAATACTATACTTCTTAACAATTTCATCAGAATTTAAAAAGGTTAATGCTGCACCAATGTCTTCCTGCGAATTCATTGAACCCTGTTTCCCTTCACTTTTATGACATCCCCGAAAGTCAAACAATAACACATTTACCCCATTATTTGATAATATCCTGCCAATACCCCAAATGTCACCGGTATCCATGAATCCCTGGGTAAACAAGAGTGTGGGTGAGTCAGGTGTCCTAGATGAATAGAAATAGCCAATCAGCTTTGAATCCTCGCTTTTGAATGTCAGAGTGTCACATTTAGTCTGGCCCCAGCTAGTGTTACAATGCACTATAAGAGGAATTAGTATTATCAGATACTTTTTCATTTATCTAATTCATCTAATGTCTGCCAACGGTCGTGTATATGGCATATGTTCCGAAGGGCATGTGCTATTCAGTATGTTGGCGGTTCATTATTTTATGCCTTGCGTTACTGTCCACCATTTTATTCCAGGTCATATTGGCGTTACTTCCGATGGCTGGGTAGGGCTGGGGCATCTCGGAAATTAGTTAATAATATCCCCATTGACGCTGGCCAGCTTTTCGCGCCAATTTTGGAGTTCCTCTGGTGTTTGTCTCACTCAATCTCTTACCTCGCCTACGATTTTCAAAGGTGCCTGGGTACGATATGAGCGTGTCGGATTGCCCGGAAATTTTTTGTCTGTAACGTTCGGGTCATTTTCAAAACTCCCAGTTGGTTCAACCATATAAACACGTTCACGTCCATCACCTTTCGCTAATGCCGCTGCAAGTCCAGCCCCATTAACCAGGGCAGTGAAATATATGTGATTCATTATAACTCCTGAGTTGTAATTGGACCTGCCCCCTGCTGTAAGCAAATCGCCAACCTTCAAATCAGCTTTCGTCCCGTGATAAAAGGGACCGTTGTCAGACGGTTTATCCGTGAACGAATTTGCTAATTTATAATTCTTTTTTGCGTTGTCAGGGTCGTTTAAGTCCTCATGGCATTTGGCAATGTTTAAATATAGAGAAGGGAAAGCTCCCATAACAGTGTCGTTATTTATTTTTAATGCAAACTGCAAGGCTGTTTCGAGCCATTTCAATTTGTCGGAAACATTTTTTTGATACCAAGCCACAAAATGAGCAGCAGTAAATTTTTCAAAGTCGTTTGTCGCTTCGTCCCAGGCCTGAAGAAATAATCTGCCTGCTTCTTCAGGTTTGCCTTTTCCTTCCATGTCCAAACCTTGAATACAGCGTTTAACAACATGGTTATTTGGGTTGAATTCCATTTTCTAAGTATTCTATTTACATCATTGCTGACTACTATCAAGTTTCAAATTTTCAATTGGCACCGGTGAACTTTCCTCACCTGTCTCCGATATAATCTTACCTGCTTTATTAAAATGATAAAGCGTGAAACCGTTCCAGCTGTATTCCTCCGTCTCAACTCCACTTGAATCTGGCTCTGTTAATATTCTGTTTGCCTTGTATGACCACACAAGAACTACACTTTCATCTTCAGCAATGGTTTCGTGGATTGTGATCTGCCCATCAGTCCACCTTTTGTTGAATCCAATTGAAAAATTTTTGTAGGCCTCCCGTCCTCGAATTGTCACTGATCCAAATATTTGTTCAAAAATAGGGTAACTGGCTTCTATACTATCGCTTATCAAACTGTCAATTTCGGTATAATTGCCTCCGTAAACACTACGAAACAATTGCTCTGCGATCCTCTTGTGTTCTTGTTTAGAATCTTTGCTTGTTTCACAAGCCGATACTATTAAACAAAGCGTAAACAATGGAATTCCCATTAGTCTTAAATAAGATTTGAATTTAGAATTCATGATTCTTGTCTTTTAATTGACTGTTATTTTTATTCTCAATTTTATCAGATACATCCTGAACATCAATTTGTAATCCAACGGTTTATGTATTGTACGTGTCCGGAAGGGCATGTGCTATACATGATTATGCTGCGTAATCTTTTCTTTTTTTAATTTTCTGGAATTCTCGTTTCCTCGAATTTAACTCTTCTTCAAGGTCATAGTCATCTTGAAGTCCCAACCAGAATTTTGCGGAGTTACCAAAATACTGACTTAACCTTAAAGCAGTATCCGCTGATATACGCCGCCGACCTTTCAAAATCTCACTAATTCTGGTCTGAGGAATTCCCAAATCTTTAGAAAGACGATAAGCTGTAATATCTAGCGGCTTCATGAATTCCTCTCGCAGGACCTCACCTGGATGTATATTATTTAACTTTTCCATTTATTACTATTTATGATAATTAGCAATTTCAACTTCTTGCGCGTGACTGGCTTCCCACTTAAATATGATCCTCCATTGATCATTTATTCTAATACAGTGAAAATCTTTCAAATTGCCTTTAAGCTTTTCAAGACGGTTAGAGGGTGGTATTCTTAAGTCATTAATATCTATAGAGTTATTTATCATCCTTAACTTCCTTCGGCCTACCTTTTGAATTTCGGGGGGAATTTTATTTGATCTAGTTCCTTCCCAGATTTTCTCAGTTTCTTTTGATCCAAAAGATCTAATCATAATAACGCTCTACGATACTAACGTCAAAGGTAAGTAATATTTCTATGAATGTCAACTTTATGCAGCATAACGGTATATTATATGTGTAGTGACAGATTGCGCAGTACTTTCCTGTCAAACCGCTGTGCAGTTTGAACGGGCTATAAAACTTGATATTCAGCAGCTTCCCTGCCATTACTTATACAAAATGTTGTGCTATCGTTATTTTTTAATTCCGGATTATAGATTTATTAAGATCTTTCATTGGTTCAGCATATTTTTCTATAATTCTGTTCCATGTTTATCCAATTCATTCTCTATCATTGTTTTCAATTCAATTGCCATCTGTTTGATATCTTCAAAGCTTTCTCCAGTTTCTATTTGCCCCTGAATTATTGTTGGCAATAATTCCAAAAATCCGGATTTTTTAATCAGTCTTTCATATACCAGTTTTGCTTCAGCCGGATTATAAAGCACGGAATCACTATAATATCCCATGCTTATTTGCTGGCTGGGTGAAAGTATTCCCTCTTCCTCATGCTTGTACCGGAGTTGACTATCCTCCCGTATAAAATTATATTGTCCCAGATCTGATGACCACCAAGAATAGTACTGCTGAAGTGCGCTTCTGATTTTTTCGTTCCTGATTAAAGAAAGCTTTCCGCTCGATTTGATTTCTTGAAATGTGTTATCAGAAATCACGGGATAATTCGTATAGCCGGCATGTTCGATGCTTCGTATAAAGTAGCTGGCAGAATTTTCAGCTAACTGAGGGTTATCAATTGTTTTCATAAGAAATTCAGCACGTTGCATACGGTTTTTATTTAAAATAATGGAAAGTGAAATACTTTCAATATTGGTGGTTATTTCTGCATCAAAACGGGTTAGAAATTTTTTTTCCTGAATCCGGTCTTTTCGTTGTTCATTCCAGTTATTTACCTGCAGTGCAATCAAAATACTGATTACTACCAACAATATTTCCCCAATAGCATATCTCCAGTATGCCACTACTTTATTTTCAACAGCTAGTTTTTTCCGGATTTTTCTAAAGAAATTAATCATTTGTCAATGGTTTGTCGTAATGAAGCACAACGGTTAGTGTATATGCTGGCCTTTGTCTTTTCTTGCCCAAATGGGCTTGCTTAACATACATTTCACCCACAAGTTAAGGAAGTCTATTTGGGCAAGCAATTTTTTTCAAAAGAGACAGGCTGGTATAATACTCATTAGCACCCGTACGTTCTATATCTTGATTGATATATTCACTTTTCCTCCAAGTCCTTTTTCAACAATTTCGTAAAGGGTCTTTAAAGTAAGATTGCTTCCATTGTTTTCAACCCGTGAAATGTAAGTCCGCTTCTTATCAATAAGCTCTGCAAGCTGCGCTTGAGTTAAGTTTTTCTCCTCTCTGGCTTTTCGAAGAAGTATTCCAATTTTAATTGATTCAAAATCTCGGTCAAGTTGGTCCCTTCTTTCAGTTCCGGGCTTTCCGTAAACTGAGTCCTTAATTTCTTTCCAGCTCTTAATTTCCATTTTCTTTCCCCTTTTCGTCATAATACATTTTCATTAATCTAACGGCTTTATCAATTTCTTTTTGAGGAGTCTTTTGAGACTTCTTCGAAAAACCATTTAAGAGTATTACCAGTTTCCCTTCATCAAAGAAGCAAAACACCCGCCAGATATTTGATGCAAGCTGAATTCTTGCCTCATACAGTCCATCGGCCCCTTTTAAATGCTTGAGATAGTTAGATGGTACCCGCTCATAAGTCTCGATAATCTCAATAACTTTGTAGATTTTATCCTGCACTTTGGTATTCTGCTGTCGCAGGAATGTTTCGAAATAATGCTAATAGGCAATTACTTCTCTAACTTTATCCACGATACAAAGGTAACTTATAAGTTACAAATATCAAAATGGAGAAATTGTTTAGATGACATCGTATGGGTGCTAACGGTTAGTGTATGCACCGTTTGCTTGGCGCAGGCTTTGCCTACATAGATTCTGACTGTTGTGTTTGGTCATTGGTTGCAAAAGCTGTGACAAGCTATAATGGCGCATACACAATTAGCACCTGCATTATTCTATTATAATTTTTCCTGACGCCAATAGTTTGTCCTTCGAATCCCATTGATAAACATATGTTCCAGGAGTAATGCCATTTACGTCTAGGGACAATTCCGGATTAGAAACTGTGGCTTCAAATACTGTTTTACCCGAAATGTTAATCAATTTAAAGGTTGTTTTAGAATAGGCTTCCAAGCTTAACTTTATATGAAGTACTTTGCTGGATGGATTTGGATAAATTAATAATTCTGGTTTTTTCGGTAATTCATTAATTGAATTAGGAATGACAAATACGAAACAACCACTTGTTGCAACACACCCTATTGAGTCTGTAATCGTTACATTGTAGCTTGTCGTTTCAGTTGGTTTCGCCCAAGGATTCGCTGCAGCTGTATCTGAGAGGCTTTTAGCAGGTGTCCAATGGTATTCAAGGGGTGGAATTCCACCAATGACACAGTAGGGGCTAAGTTGAACGCTATCACCTTCAAAAATATCATGTCTGCATTCACCAGTACAAATCACATATTTCGATAATCGAATTTGAATTGAATCCATCGCAATGTTATTCTCTTGATCTTTCACTGTGACATACAAGATTACAGAATCGAGAATTGCTCCTTCGCGAAATACAGGGTTTGCTACTGTTGTATCTTCAAGCATATATGATGCACTAAAGGTGTGTCCGGCGTACCGGTAGGATCCAGACCATATATATTGATATGGAGGGGTACCGCCAGAGGCAGTGGGATTTCCCCCAATTGTGAGAGAATTTGGGCTGTCAGCACATAAAGCTGTGTCTTTTCCTGCTTCAGCAACCAGTTGGGCAAGACATTCTGAACTGATCAAAAATATCAGTAGGATTCCGGTTATTAATGCTAGGGTTTTCACAACTTGTAATAATGTTGGTGCTAACGTTTGACAATATGGCCAGTAAGGGATTGCGGGTGATTTCCTATCAAGGTACACGAAACTTTGACGCGGGCTACAAACCTTCGCATACCACTGAAACACTTATTGGCTATATTGTGTGTAGCTGCCGTTACTATTTCTTTTAAATATCGCTTTCTGTTCATTGTCAATGATCTTATTTCTACCATAATTGAAAAGCGACCCATCGAAATAGCTTGGTTTATACATTGGATATAGTACAATATTGAAATCCTTGAAACCATTCTGATCCTTCATTGCTTTGAAGGGTTTATAACCGTAAAAATAGAACTCCACATATTCATGTTCTTTGAAATCCTCCAAATAATCTGGCATGGCATCATTAAAGCTTGATACGATTGTACTATCAGGATATTGAGCATAGAGAATAGGTATGGTGTCTCCATAACTATCGAAAAATGTAAAGTTTGATCGATCCTCTTTTTTTGGTTCAATCTACTGAATCTTGAATACGCGATCTATAATTGAATCCTTCTCACTAGTGACAACTATGTATTTACCATTACCCATTTTCCATCGACCTGTTGTTTTGAAGAAGTAGTCTTCAGGGTGTTCATAAGGGAGAAGATATGGATTTGGATGGAAGTTAAAGAATGCAAAAGATGAGTCAGGATTAAACTGGAATTGTGTTTTTGGGTAATTCTTTAAATAGTAGGTCCCTTCAATTCCTCTTTTTAGGGCATGACAGGAGGGCAACATTATGATAATTGAGAATCCTATTATTATTCTACTTCTCATAATAAACTATAATGGCAGCTAATGGTTCGAGCAAACGATGTGTGACTTTGGCGCAGCTTTTGCGTTTGATCTGACCATAGTTTTAGTGTTAATTATCATTCCGCAAAAGACGTGCCTAGCCATATGGCGTTTGCTTATTGTTGTGTGCTGCTAATTCTTTAATGAAATGTAAACTCTCACGTACTCTCTAGTTTTAACTACTTCCCCTCCCAATATTCCTGGTCGCCATCTGCCTTCTTTCTTTAATTCTTCGATTGCATAGTCCTTCAATTGGGGAAAAGATACCCCATCGCCCTCAGGCTCGATTACTTTATTTTCGACTTGAAAATCATGAATAATCCCGTTCAACTCAATGATGAATGAGATATCAAAAAGAAAAGTCCCATCTGAATATAAGGGGATATTGAGACTATCAACATAATAGGTTACATTGTAGTCACCTGGCTTCAATTGATTTGGACCTAAAGGGCCTTGATCGCAATTCCATGAATCAACAATTTGATTTTGGTTAGATACATTTAATGCAAAAAGGCTATCAGCATCATTGTATAAATTGGCTCTAAAATCCTTACCAAATTTATTCGTAATGTACTTTGACATAAAGGCACCATAGCAACTCTCAGTTTGGTCCTCAAAGATTATATCAGTTAATGGATTATCTCTATATTCTCAGCCATAATCCTGGACTAACTCAATAAATTCTTTCTCAGCCCTAAATAATCCAGTATAGTGTCCTATGGGTGAACAGAATACGATTCTGTTTTCAAGAATATCCATCTTAGCATTTGATATATCATTAATGCAAGTTTGATCAGTACTATCTGGATTATCGATATATTCATAAAGAGAATCGTAATATCCTATAAACCAACTTATATCAGTCTGACCTTCAACAAGGGGTGTGATAAGAAACACTAAAGTGGCTATTATTACTTTTTTCATTTTTATTAATTGCACACAACGGTCAGTGTATGCGCTGTACAACTGGCGCGATTTTTGCCTTTTTTCTGCAAAAGGCGTGACAGGCAGAATGGCGTATACACTATGTTGAACTAAATCCGCCTTCGCGGATAGCATTATTAAAAGAACCCGATTCTTTCTATCAGTCGAAATTATTCACTTCTAAAATTTCAGATCATGAGAAAGAAATCGGGTTTTACTATTGTAGAACAAGCCATTGCGCTTGTTCCTGAGTTTGAAAAAGTTGTCCGTAAACTGGAACAACAAGTCACCTTACGTGGGCAAAGTAAGAGTACACTTCAGAATTACATCCGGTGCATAGCTCTGTTTGTCCTTCACTTTGAAAAACTACCGGAACAGATCGACCCGGAAGAGATCAACGAATACCTGGTTGCTCTGGCCCGGGATCCCAGGTCGCCATCAAGAAGCAGTTTCAAGCACATGGTCTACGGACTTCGTTACTACTATCGTTTGCTCGGAATGAATAAGAACGCTATTGCACTGCCTTCACTGAAGAAAGATACAAAACTTCCGGTTATTCTGAACCAGCAGGAGCTCAAAGAGCTCTTCGCATCCCCAACACTGCTCAAGCAACGGGTGGTCCTGACATTGATTTATTCAGCAGGACTTCGCGGTCAGGAGGTCATTAACCTGAAGATCTCCGATATCGATTTTGAGAGAAGAACGATTCACATTCGCCAAAGTAAATACAAGAAAGACCGCATTGTTCCCCTGGCTGAAAGCATGGCCGTGGGATTAAAAAAGTATCTCTCTGCCGAGAACCCGCACATTTGGTTGTTCAATGGCAAAGAGCCTGATGGAAGGTACAGTGTGCGGGGACTTTCGTGGGTCATGCGTGAGAACCTGAAAAAGACTTCCATCACCAAGGAGGTAAACCTGCATTCACTCAGGCACTCCTATGCCACGCACCTG